>UOEP01000139.1_pt1 | contig 16650 bp, 13 predicted proteins | sample 1989931 | NCBI WGS metagenome assembly UOEP01 (sample SAMEA4712198, study PRJEB27164) | hydrothermal vent metagenome | biome: marine basaltic hydrothermal vent biome; feature: marine hydrothermal vent; material: mineral | place: Pacific Ocean | collected 2011-06-14/2011-07-23 | depth 1691 m
AATACCGCTATATTCCTGGGGAGCTTTATTAAAAAACGTGAATATGCCACAACAAAAACCAGTAATAAAACCCCATAAGGTATTACCCATGCAAAAGCCAGCATCCCTGATGTATTCAATAACTCACTTACCGGGGCAATCAACCGTTCATGGATTGATAATATTTCGTCAAATGACAAGAAAAGGAAAATAACCATCAGCACAAACCAATATATATAACCAGTGCCAACCTCCCTATGCTTTTTTGCTATAATGAATAACAACGCCGTACTAAAGATTAACTCTAAGAATGAAAATAAAGTCGGTATATTATATTCGGTATCGAAATTGAATGCCTGTACTAAACCAAAAACAGTATCATGATGAAAATAGATTTTGGAGATAATACCAAGAATATTTGCAAACAATAGTAATAAGATGACTAATATTAATTTATTAAATACTGTTTTTGGGTTTATTTTCAAGTCCATCGTTAAGGTTTCTTAAAATGTTGGAATTATACTTCTTCAAAATATGAGTCAGGGTCGTTTTGTCCATAAATCTCATTGACCCAGAATATGGTATATAAATCATTATTGCCGACATTGGTAATATTGTGTGTGTGCCATACCGGTATGTCTATATATGCCGGTTGTGAGCCGTCAATTTCGAAGCTATAACGGGTATTGGAGCCTGTTTTCCTTAGTTCGATCCTGGCTTTCCCTTTTATTACTGCAAACCTTTCCACTTTGCGGGTATGGAAATGATTCCCCCTGGTTATACCCGGTTTTGTTGTAGAAAATGATACCTGCCCTCCTGAATTCAATTTTATTGTTTCCACAAAGTCGCCGCGGCTGTCGGTATTTATTTTCAAAGGTACAGGGAAATATTCTTCCAAATTGATATAGCAAAGGAATGTATTGAATAAATCCCGCTTAAACGGGTTATCAATATTTGGGATAACCCCCCGGTTGAAATAGCCTTCTTTAAATGAAACTAATATTTCTAATATTTCCGATACATTTTTTTCTGACGTATGTTGTACCAGGTATTTTGAGCCCTCCTCGTTCTGCCCGGGCAATTGCTGCTTAATTGCCTTTATGAAGACATTGCAAAGGTCATTGATATAAATCAGTTGTAATTTTTTATCAATTTGTACCTGCGGTTGCCCGCCATGTGTCAGTTGATGGCAGAAAGTAGCTACAACCGAATTAAAATAAGGTGCCCCGAACGGGCCGAATACATTCGGAATAACCAGGCCGGTGAATTTTGCCCCGTTTTTTAATGCCCATTCCCTGAAAAGCATCCGCCCGTCATATTTCGACTTCCCATAAAGGTTGCCCAGGCTTTCCTGTATGGATGATGAAAAAATAATATGAGGCTTGCTATTGGTGTTTTCGCATGACCTGACCAGGTTTTTTACAAGCCTGATATTCGTGTCGTACATTACCTTAGGCTTTTCATGGCGGTTCATGGCTGCAAGGTGTACAATTGTATCACATTGTTTAACAAACCCCGACAACTCCTCCATACTTTCGAAATAATCGTCATGGAATGGTACAATGCTTATCGTTTCTTTTTCCAGGTTCAGGAGATTGGACAGGTGTGCCCCTATAAAACCCGATTGCCCGGTAATCCCTACTCTTATCATAAATGCTACAAGTTAGGCAAATCATTTTTAATGAAATCCAGCTTTAATAATAATTTCTTCATCCCTTCTACATCCAGCCTTTCAGTATTATGTGAGGTATAATCTACCAGTGAAGAAATATTCGATTTCCCTTCGCTAAAATATTTTGCATAGTTAAGGTCGCGCGTATCGGCACTAATCCTAAAATAATCCCCTAAGTCGTCAGCCCGTGCAATTTCTTCACGGTTGACCAGTGTTTCATATAATTTTTCGCCATGCCTTGTCCCGATTATTTTAATTTCCGAATTTGAACGGTACAGCTCTTTTAATGCCAGGGCGAGTACTTCGATTGTAGCAGCCGGGGCCTTTTGGACAAAAATGTCGCCATGTGAAGCATTGTCAAATGCAAACATTACCAGTTCTACAGCATCTTCAAGGGTCATCATAAAACGGGTCATGTTCGGGTCGGTAATAGTAATTGGAGCCCCCTCTTTTATCTGGTTGGCAAAAAGAGGGATTACCGAACCACGCGATGCCATAACATTTCCGTAACGGGTGCCACAAAGCATAGGCCCGCCGCCATTCAGGTTACGCGATTTGGCAATCATTACCTTTTCCATCAGTGCTTTCGACAGCCCCATTGCATTTATAGGGTATACAGCCTTATCGGTGCTGAGGACTATTAATTTTTTTATGCCATTGGCAATTGCCGAATCAATTACATTTTCTGCTCCAAGCACATTGGTTTTAACCGCTTCAACAGGGAAAAACTCACACGATGGCACCTGTTTTAATGCTGCCGCATGAAAAATATAATCGACACCTTTCATAGCACTGTCAACACTTAACCTGTCGCGTACATCGCCGATATAGAATTTAATCTTATCATTTTTGTACAACGAACGCATGTCGTCCTGTTTTTTTTCATCGCGGCTGAAAATCCGTATCTCTTTTATGGCGGTCTTTAAAAACCTCCTCAACACAGCATTCCCGAAAGAACCTGTCCCGCCGGTAATTAAAATTGTTTTATTATCCATGGGGTATATTTATATTATATAACATTATTTAAATTTAGGCAGCTTCTTGGGAAATCAGGACACCAGCCGTATTGTCCTGCCCGATTTGTATTTATTATTTTTAGCGTATAGCGTATGCCCCGATACCATGGCTCTACGGAAATCTTCGCGGACAACCTCCGCATCATTATTATTGATGGCGACTTCCTTAGCCCGGGCACCTAATTTCCCCCTCAGATACTGATTCCCATATAGCTCAACAATAGCATCATGCAATATATAATGATTGTTTTCGGTTACAGTATATGCACATTGTTCCTGTAATGCAAATTTTGCAAGAGCCGAATTCTTATCTGCATAAACCAACACAGGTGTGCCTGAGATCATGTATTCCGACATTTTAGTTGGCATTGAAAGGCGTGAGTACTGCAATTCCTTTTTATCGAAATCAAGAGGTAAAATAAGCAAATCATATTTTGGCAATACCCGGGGCATTTCATAATGCGCCTGATTATATTTCAGGCAGGTATTTTTGAACCCTTTAAACAACTCCAAATTTGTTGAATCAATGTCCCGGGTAAAAATATCGAATATTATATTGTAATTATCTTTATTTAACTTTTCAATAATGGCAGCTATATCCAAAATTGTTTTACGGTTACCTAAGCCTAACCTCCCGGCATACAGTATTTTAAACGTATCTTTTATTTCCCAGCTCTTTTTTGAATAGGGCAGCCAGTTGTCAATGATGATTGGGTTATGGAATGGCAGGAAATCTTTTTTATACCTGCCCTTATATTCATCGCTCATGGCCCTGCAGATACTCATTAAAACCGTTGACCTGTCGAAAAGGCTACGCAGCTCTTTGTCAATTACTTTTTGCCAGTAGGGGTAAAACAAACTTGAGTTATAAATGAATTTTGTCCATTCATCGGCTATATGGATAGCCAGGGGCTTCTGGGTATATTTTTGGACCTTGTCGACAAACCGTATCATTTCCAATGTCATCAGATGTGAATAAATGATATCGGGGCCATAATTATTTAACCAATCTTTGAAATCCTTGGTTAACTTCAATTTGTAAAAAAACGGATGGATGCCAAAGAAGCTTAGAAGTGCATTTATGATTACATACATTTTCCTGAATCTCTTTTTAGCCCTCCTGGGTGGCTCTTTGCCCATACCGGTCCTTTTACCGCTTATACTGACCTGGCCGCATTCAACCTTATTTAATAATATGTTGAAAGGGAAGGGGTGTAATTTATTATTGTACCCCAACTGGTAATACAGCTCACAAACTGAAAAGTCGGCATTTTCCCGCAGGTTCGACTTCGAAGCTACTGCAATTTTGTCTTTTGGCCAGCCATGGAACAGGTTTGATATAGTTATACCATAACCTGAAACTTTATCAAATGGCTCGCCTATTATAAGTACTTTCGGATACTTCTTCACAATATCTTGGGTTTGTAATTTAATGATTAGTACTGTTTTGCTAAAACTGTATAGGCATCGGTTAACTCTTTAACAACTTTTTGAGGGTCGTGCCTTTTGTGAGAGGCTTCGTATGCTGATTTAGCAATAGATTGGCATAAATTATTATCCTCATGTAGTTTTACTATGGTCCCGGCTAATGAGTAGCACTCTCCGTCCTGGTACAGCATCCCGTTTTCCCCGTCCTCAATTAATGAAGCGGTGCCCCCAACCGCTGATGCAATAACAGGCATTCCCAGTAGCATAGCTTCACAAACGCTGTTTGGGCTGTTTTCAATATGTGAAACCTGGATATATATGTCGCTCTGCAATAAATTATTTATAAGTTTATCAGAATCCAGGGTGCCAAGGAAGTTTATAGAAATCTTATCCGACTTTACTTTTAACCACTTCTCTGCAATCTTCACATTTTTGGTATGTGGACTTAAACCGGCAACACGCCATTCAAAAGGTAATCCTAACTGTTTTAAGATAATTGCAGTTTTTAATATAACCTCAAAACCTTTATAGGCCGGGCTTGAAGTAGTAGTCATAAGTATTAGCTTGCCTCCTCGTTTTTTGCCCCATGCCTTCTTATAGAATGCCGGCCGCATTATTTCATTTACAACATGGTAACTACCCCCTGGCGAAAAAATCCTTGCTATACTTCTGTCCCAATTAGTCCGTCCAGCTATGTTTTTAGTAATTTTTAAAATCTCCTGTTCGTTTTTTGCCCTCTTTTTCATACGATAATATTGAAATACAGGGTTTTGCTGAGTTAAGAAATTGTATAACGAAATATGCCGGATAAAAACCTTTTTTGAGATTCCCGAGAAATATTTCTCAGAGTAAACAGTAAGATTCCCCTGGACTGAAATTATTACCGGTATATCTTTTATATATTTCTGGATTAATCCGTAGTGCTGCTCAGTGCCATGTATGTGTATAACATCGGGGTTGAACTGCTTAACAACTTTTATCAGCGATTGTAAATCCCTTTCTAAATAAATGGTATTAAATAAACGGTCAACCCTCCTCCCAAGTTTTTGTTTTGAAACATTACAAACCGGGTAATAATGTACATTGTCCAACCTAAAGGACCCTACATAGGTATCGGTAAAAAATGAAACTGCCAATTTTAATGTTGTATATTTTAATACTGCCTCTTCTAAAGAAGAAATCCAACCTCCTCCAACTTCATTGCCCCTCAAATAATCTGAAGCAAGTGACGGCGTATTTGTAAACCAAAGTATTCTCATATATAGGGGAATCAATTATTAATGCTTTTTTATAAACTTCCGGTTAAAGGGCCATTGTGTATTGGCATCAGTAACTTAATCCCCCTTTTTTTGAGAGAAAGAAGTATATTCCAAAAGGTTATACCTTTTTAACAGGTGCAGGTATTTCAACCCCGGTTTGTCGTTATAGAATTTAAGGTAAATTGCCGAAATTATAATGCCCATTTCACTTAAATTAAAATAAACCATTGTTGTGTTGGCTACTACAAATGCCAGTAGCCCGTAAAAACCTCCCCAGAAGCCAAAATCCTTCCCTGCACGGTATAATTTCCGGATGAACAGGAAAATTGAAATAAAGAGCAACGATGCGCCGACAATGCCATACCAGTACAGGTAAGACAAATACCCGACATGGATCAGCGGCACTCCTTTAAGCAAACGGATAACATCATAACGTGTTTTTGGCCCAACCCCAAACCATGGGTACTCAGGGAACTTTAAAATAAATATATAGTATGAATCGATCCTGGCATTTGCCGATGCCATTTTTGTATCCTTTTCCAGTATCCTTTCATCAATGGTTTGTTGAATATCAATATGTATAGCCTTTGCAACGGTAAACGCTATTAATACGGATATTATGATTGTAAGCAGGTATTTTACCTTTAAGCTTTTAGGGAGCTCGGTAGAGAAAAATATCTGGCTTAGTACAATTATCGATGACAGCATCACATACCTCGTTTTGGTCAGGAATGCAACTATGATCACGCTCATAATAATTGCAAATAATTTTAGGTTCTCCTCTTTTCTTATCCCGGATATTGCTATTGACACAATTAACGGGAATGTAATGCCTAACGTATTTGGGTCGTACCAACTAAAGATAGAAGGTATCCGGTTTTCATTCATCAATACTTTATAGTTTAATATCTCCGGGCTGAAAAAAAAGTTTTTAACCTGAGTCTGTACCAAACTAACGCATAATGCCAATATGATGATGATAAAAATATATTTGTTTTGCCTTTTTATAAATTTATAATCGAATTTCGTGTTTTCAACAATAAATAAAAGCAGCGATGCTAAAAACAGATAATTCGATAAGATATAGAATATTTTGTTTGTGTTGCCCGGTATCGTATCAAAATAGAATGACTCGGCTATATGGTAAATATTAAACAGGAAAAGGAAAAACAGATAAGCCGGAAGCCTTTTATTTTCTTTGAAGACCAATATTAAAATGGTTAAACATATCGCCGGTAAAACCAGAACTTTGTTAAAAGGGAGTTTTATGAAATATACCGATATAAATGCCCATAACGGGAACCATGGGTATAAGGCATAAAAAAAAATAATATTTACCCTGTTTAGCTCTTTTTCTAAATCCATTAAAATGCTGATTTGGCAATTGAAATAACAGATTTAAGGTTTTCATCGGTTAACTCATAATAGAAAGGCAACCTGACGAGGCAATCTGCATATTTCTCACAATGTGTTAAACCTGGCACAATGCTGTGATACCGGTTTGTATAATACTCGCTTTTATGGAGGCTTAAATAATGGAAAACAGCAAGTACACCATTCTCCTTAAAATGTGCAATTAATGTATCCCTTTGTTCCCGGTTGTTGCAAACCAGGTAAAACATGTGCCCGTTATTTGTTGCATAGCCGGGTATCCGGGGTAATTGAATTTGTTGCTCTTCAGCCCATTCTTTGAGCCCTGTATAATAACCTCCCCAAATTATTTTTCTTTTTTCCTGGATATCACCCAGGTTTTCAATTTGTGCCCATAAGTATGCAGCTATTATTTCTGAAGGCAAAAATGAAGAGCCGGTATCTTTCCAACCATATTTATCCACTTCGCCCCGGAAAAATTCCGCACGGTTTGTCCCTTTCTCCCAGATTATTTCAGCACGGCGTATAAATCTTTCATCATTGATAGCAAGCAACCCGCCTTCGCCTGCATTAATATTTTTTGTTTCGTGAAAAGAGAATGCAGCCAGGTGCCCGATGCTTCCCAGCGGCTTCCCCTTATAATAAGAATCTACCGCCTGGGCAGCGTCTTCGATAACCAACAGGTTGTGTGCCCCGGCAATTGCCATTATCTTATCCATGTCGCATGCCACGCCCGCATAATGTACGGGGGCAATTGCTTTTGTTTTAGCGGTAATCAAGCCTTCAATCAAATCTTCGTCTATCCCCGGGTGGTCTTCACGGCTGTCGGCAAAGACTATTTTTGCACCCTGCCTTGCAAAAGCTAATGCCGTAGAGACAAAAGTATATGACGGTACAATTACTTCATCGCCGGGCCCAATGCCGGCCAGAATTGCGCACATCTCCAATGCATCGGTACATGAGGTAGTCAGCAGTGCTTTTTTAAACCCGTAATGGCGCTCAAAGAATTCCTGGCATTTACGGGTATATACACCGTTCCCGGAAATCTTCCCGGAATATACCGCCAGGTACATGTAGTGCATCTCTTTGCCGGTAAGGTAAGGCTTGTTAAAAGGGATATTGATATTTGTTAAATCCATAAATGAAAAATTGATTCCGTTGCCTGGATATTAAACCCCAGTGATTCATAAAGCCTGCAAGCTGCTGTATTCTTCGATTGTGTGGTTACTGTAATTGTTTTGGCCCCCTGCCCGCCCATCAGGCCTGCCAGGAACTGCATAAGTCCCCGTGCAATATTTTTGTTCCTGAAGTTCTCGTGGACTGCCATAAGCCCTATTTTGCAACAATCACCGATTAAGTTACATGTAACAAGCCCTACTTCCCTGCTGCCTGCTTTGTAAACCACTATGTGAGATGCAATCTCTTTACGGACTGATTTTTCAATCCAGGTTTTAAATACCTTTAAACTTTCATTGCCTGTAAAATGCGGGTCATTGGAAAACCGTGAAAAGGCCCCGCTGGCATAAGCCAGTTTTAATAACGAAGGCGAAACAAAACATTTCTCATAAAGCCCTATGCTGTTGGTGATTGTAGGGTGCGACTTCAAGTCTTTATTTATGTAAACCCGGGTTTCGCCAACGAAAGTAACCCCTGCAGCATTTAATGTGCTTTTACTCCTTTCATCGTTGGTGAAAATATAAACCAATCGGAATGCTTCATTTTCTACTTGTTTTTTCAGTGCCCCTAAATCTTTTTTTACGAAATTGTGTAATTCAATCCTTCCTACCTTGTAGCCAAACAGGTGTGTGTCGAAATCCAGTGTTTTGATATTAAACGCCATGGAACACCTCGTTTAGCTGGTTAAGGATTGATTCATTGCTTATATATTCCTTCCCGGCCTCAATACATGCTTTCGACATTTGCAGGTATGCACCCTCGTCAAGTTTTAATATGCTTTCTATTCCTTTACACAAATCTCCGGTGTCATTTAGTTTGGCCCTGTAGCCGGTACTGCCACTATGCACAATATCGGTTGCAACCCCCATTTCAAAAGCTACAACCGGTGTTCCGCACATAATAGAATGGTTGACCATTAATGGCCCGGAGTCCTGAATGGATGGGCATACAAAAATGTCGGCAGCCTGATAAGCCCTGGGCAGGCCTTCGTGTGTAAAATACCCCATGTGGGTGTAGGTAAACGGAAGGTCGAAATCAAAATCATTGTTGGCCGCACCGGCAATGGCAAGATGGATGCCCTGCTTTTCTTCCCGGTTAAGTTTTTTATCGAGCAACAAAAGTGCTTTCAATAATAAACTATACCCTTTCCTTTTATCATTTACAGATGTTGCCCCAAAAAACAGTATTTTTTTCTCTAAAGGCAAATTTAGTTCTTTCCTGGCAGTACTTTTATCGGCCGGCTTATAATGAGCCTCATTAATTGGTTCAAATACTTTATATTTTTTCTTATTTTTAAATATGTTGCTTTTTTTCAATTGCCCGTATTGCCACTCTGAAGCAGCAATGGGGGTAATGTTAGTTTTTTCGATATACTTTTTCTTGAAATTAAAATTATTATTAGTCTGGTCTTTAGGGTTTTTCGAGTATATCCCCGGGCAACAGCCGCACGACTTCGTATACCCTTCACAATCCCAGGCATAATGGCAACCTCCGGTCATTGCTGCCATATCCATCATAAACCATAATATTGGCACCCCTGTTTTTTTATTCAGTAAATACAAATCTTTTGCATTTAAAAAGTACTGGGGGAAAAGGTAAATAAAATAATCCGGCTTAAAGGGCAACCTGGATATAATGCGGTGATGCATTGGTTTATATGCCCTTTGTTTAAGCCCAAACATATAGTAATTATCATCTGTTGGTACCTCTTTGTTTATCCGCCTTTTTACCGCTTCGTCAATACGTTTTATAAAATTACCCAATTTTGAAGGGAAGACGATTATGTCTTTTTTATTATTTTCGAAATAGGTATTGGCCATTATTATACAGTCGTGCCCTGCTTCCTGTAACAGGTTTTTCAGGTCGTACGCCAAAATGCCTGCTGCATAAAAAGGGCTTGATGCTGTCAGTATCGCTATTTTCAACTGTTTATGCATTCCAAATACCTTTTGCTTTATTATTTAATAACCGTATAACCTGGATAGGGGAATAAACCATGCTGATTAAGTTTAGCAGTACTGCCGCCATAACTACCCCTTCAACCCCAAATTTACGGCCCAGCACAATTGCTAACGGGATATTAAAGGCTGTCCCAAGCATCGAAATATATAACTGTAGCCTGATTTTCCCCATCCCGTTTAACAGTGCCGAGTGAAGCGAATTCCAAATGTTGACAATTACATATAATGCCACCGCAACCGAAATAGAAGTTTTTACAGTAACAACATCGCCTATCCAGAGATGGTATGCTGTACCTGATGCCAGCAGCATAACCAATACCCCGGCTATTAATAAAAAAGTTACTTTTTGCAAGTGTTTGTATGTACGTTTCATCCAGTTGTAATCTTTAACTGCAAACGCATCGGTAAAAGCCGACCAGAATGGTGTCATTATGATACTAAAAGCCATTGTTGCAATCCCAAAATATTTGAATGCAATATTATATATGGTTACATCTTTGGGGCCACAAACCTGGGCGATAATAATGTTGCTGGCTTCATAGATTATTATATATGCTATTTGCAGGATAAAGAATTTTACGCCAAGCTTCATAAGGTCTTTCGCATACGAAAAGCGTACATATTTCAGCGATGGGGCAAATTGCCTGAACTTCCCACGGAAAAACCAGATGTTTGAAATAATCAGGACAATAATCGGGGCAAACCCCAATGTTACACCTAGTAAAAGTAATGAGCCTTTTGTCGTTATTGTTAAAATGGCAATAATAACAAGGGCTATCAACTGCCCCAGCATATCCAGGAATGAGGCTTTTGCCGGTTTCTGGTCAGCTATGAAAATTGTGTTAATTGTCTTTAAAATTATTTGCAGGCAGAAGAAACTGAACACAATAAGTGCCAGTGTCGACAATTCCCGTGCCATTTCCCCGGGTGCGTTTAATACTTTACTCCAGTTAATAAAAAAGTTAGCTATAAAAAACAGCACCCATATTCCGCTAAAAATGACAACTAATGCAGCATAGGTTGTGCTGATGTATATCCGTGCTTTGTTTAAGTTCCCTGTTGCTTTTGATTCTGCAAATTTGTTCCGTAGCCCGTTCCCAAACCCAATGTCGAAAAAACTAAACCAGGCAACAATAGAGCTGAGTGTCAGCCATATCCCATATTGCGAAGGGTTGACGTAATTTATAGTTAAAGGCACTAAAACAAGGCTAATGGCAATGCTTATGCCCTTTACTAAAAACGTGGCCAGTATATTTTTCTTAGCTTCAAGGCTTCTCGTATGCCCACGGGTGAAAAAGTCGGTTATAAACCCCCTGGCCCTTAAAATTACCGTTCTCATTAAAATATATTACAGTTGTTTGCTTTACAATGCGGCTCCCTCATACTTGAAACTGGCTAAAATTATCCCTGCGGCAGGCAGGAAAGACTCATAATAACTCTAAAAAACAAAATTCAGGCAACTTCCCCAGGGGGGATAGGGATTTTATATCAACTTATTTTTCTTCAGTGATTCAGGGCCTTGAAGTATTTTAATTTCATCGTTTGAAACATTTGCATACAGGCAACATTTCATTGTTTCAATCCTTATGAGTATCCTTGACTGCCCGAAAATTTGTATCACTTCGCCCTGCACGCCTTTTAGCGAGCCATAAATTACCTCTGCTTTTACCCCTTTTTTAATTCTTTTGTAGGTGAGGGTAACTTCCTGTTCGGTTTGTTCAACAAATTTCCTGATGTTGTTAATTTGAACATCAGGTATGGCTTGTGCCTGCCCGCCAAAACTTACAAAGTTTACAGCACCTTGCGTGTTTAGTGCATCGAAAAATTCTTTGTAACTAACTCTTACAAAAACGTATCCGCGGAATAGTGGCTCTTCAACCCATTTTTTCCGGTCGCTCCAGTGTTTCAACTCTTTCCTGAGAGGCAAATAACATTCAATCTTTTTCTCAAGCAGGTTTGCACAAAGCTTTTTTTCCGCATTCGCTTTAGTGTAAATTACATACCAGTTGTATACCGGTTTTCTCAGGGCTATATTATTTTGGCTTTCATTAAACATATCCTATCATATTTTTTTAGGCAGTTTTAATCCCTTTATAACGAAAAGGCCCCTTCCATTTGTAGTTTAATACCTGTTCATTTCAAATTTCTCCAAAATCCTTTTTAACGACAAATTTTCCAGGCTCAATTCCGCAAACATGCGTTTTAACTTATCATTCTCCTCTTCCAGTTTATTTAACCGGCTGATTTCTGAAATCATTAAACCTTTGTATTTCTTCTTCCAGTTATAAAAAGTGGCCTGACTTATTTTGTATTTCTTAATAAGTTCAGAAACAGAAGCGCCTTCGTCGTTTTCTTTAAGTATCCTGTAAATTTGGGGCTCGCTAAACCTTTTACTAATCATAACATTTAGATTATTTAATTATTGGTTATTATCATTGGATTTTCCGTTTCAGGCTAAAACTGTCAATGAACAAATAAAGGTATTATAAATTACCCTCGGGTTACGTTACAAATTTAGTTGACTATAACTTGTAAAGACATAAGGATTACCCTGATTTAATAACTCGAAAATCCTTTTACTGTAAAATGTTTTAAATTAGAAAAATTCTAATTTGATTTTTTGTGATTGTTTTTATTTACATAGAATGTTGTTGTTTCCGATGTAAAAAGAGCATGCAATTATAGCATAAGGGCCTTGATATTCCGAAAGAGCGTAAACTCTTATTAATGAGGCATTTGATGTATATTGTTTTGTTTGTTTGTTTTAATCTGGATAAAGTAAGTCCTACGGTCACTCACATAGTTTTTAGATGTGGGCAATCAAAAAATTGGTTTATATAAACATTCTAACTAAAGGAGAAGTTTAGTCCCCTGTGCCTTCCCTAAAAAACATTTTTCAGCTTCTGGCGTAATTAGAATTTTTCTAATTAATTTTAGAAACAAGAACGATTCTCTCAATAGTGATGTTTATTTTAACTCTAATTTAGCACTTCCTAACTACCATAATTATTCCGTAAAATTTAATGTGCTGATATACAGTAGTTTTTGATGTTGCTTTCAAGGCTGGGAATTTCTCATTTTGGGAAAATGATTCCCGAATCTGAATTTTATAATTGGGTATCCTTACCTTTTCCCAGGTATTATAAATTATTGATTCCCTTTTATTTAAGAATTTCTTTTAATCTGATTCCTGATAAAATACTGAATCGGCAGGCAAAAAAAAAGATTTTTATAAAAAACCGGCTATGCATTATATAGGCAAAGCATTAATTATTGTGTTTTCCTTTAAAAATCTAGAATAAAGTATAGTTTTGTATAGAAGTTGTTTAAAATTAATTTTAAACAACTTCATAAAAAAACAATTAGATGTCTCCTTAAAAAAATATCAAGAGTATGGCTAGAAATGTAAGGTTGTTAATTGGTTTATCGGTTTTGTCATTAATTTTTGCCACCCTGGTTTCGTGTAATAGCAATATTAAAGGTAAGCCTTCGCCTAAAAGGCCGAATATCTTATTTTGTATTGCCGATGACGCATCATTCCCCCACATGGGGGCTTATGGGTGCAGCTGGGTTAAAACACCGGCATTTGACAGAGTTGCAAAAGAAGGGATTTTGTTCAAAAATGCCTATACACCAAATGCTAAGTGTGCCCCTTCGCGTGCCTGTATTATAACAGGCCGTAATTCATGGCAGTTGGAGGAAGCAGCCAACCATTGGTGTTACTTCCCTCAAAAATTTAAAACCTACGCCGAAACACTGGGCGAGAATGGTTACCATGTAGGATACACTGCTAAAGGCTGGGCGCCTGGTGTCCCCGGGGAGGTTAATGGTAAAAAAAGGCAGTTGGTGGGCATGCCTTACAATAAATATAACACAACACCGCCTACCGGCAAAATGTCGATAAATGATTACACAGCCAACTTTGTCGACTTCTTAGATTCAAAACCACAGGGGGAACCTTTTTGTTTTTGGTATGGTTCAAGGGAGCCCCACAGGGCTTATGAATATAGGTCGGGGATTGAAAAAGGTGGCAAATCGATAGCTGACATCGATTCCGTATATTCATTTTTCCCAAACAACGACACAATTAAAGCCGACTTGTTGGATTATGCTTATGAAATAGAATATTTTGACAAGCATTTGCAAAATATGCTGAAGGTACTTGAAGAAAGAGGGGAGCTGGATAATACATTGGTGGTGGTAACCGCTGATAATGGTATGCCTTTCCCAAGGATAAAAGGGCAGGAGTATGAACTCTCCAACCACCTGCCCCTGGCTATTATGTGGAAAGACGGGATAAAAAACCCGGGTAGGGTTGTTGACGACCTGGTTAGTTTTATTGATTTTGCACCAACCTTTTTAGAACTGGCCGGAGTTACCCGTGAGGCAAGTGGGATGCAGCCTATTGAAGGGAAGAGCTTAACAGATATCCTGTTTGCCGGGGTGCCGGGGGTTGTGGATTCAGGCAGAGACCATATTTTAATCGGTAAAGAACGCCACGATGTGGGCCGCCCGCACGACCAGGGCTACCCAATAAGGGGTATTGTGAAAGGTGGTTTCCTATATGTGAAGAATTTCAAAACCGACAGGTGGCCGGCAGGCAACCCGGAAACAGGTTACTTAAACTGTGACGGGAGCCCTACAAAAACTGTTATCCTGAACGGTAAAAATAACCCGGCTACCCACCGCTTGTGGGAATTATCGTTTGATAAAAGGCCCGAAGAAGAGCTATACAATATTAAAACCGACCGGGAATGTATGAATAACATTGCCGGCAATCCGGAATACTCCGTACTAAAAGAACAACTTAAAGCCCAACTTTTTAAAGAATTAAAAGAACAGGGCGACCCCAGGATGTTTGGCAATGGCCATATTTTCGATGAATACGAGTATGCCGACAAAACAGGCAGGCATTTTTATGAGAGGTATATGCGGGGCGAGAAAATGAATGCCGGGTGGGTGAACCCTTCCGATTTTGAAAAAAGGTAACCGGAAGCAGTTGGCCTGCCGGCTGAGGTTTAAGGCTAAAATATTATACCAATATTGTTTGTTTCAGAATTTTAATTTTACTCAATATTTCCTATTTTTGAAAGGCCATAAAAAAACAAGATTATGTTGAAAGAAAAAGTGCTAAATGCAATAAACAACCAAATCAATGCTGAAATCTATTCTGCTTATTTATACTTGTCAATGTCAGCCTACTTTAATGATAAAGGGTTAAGCGGTTTTGCCAACTGGATGTTCGTCCAATACCAGGAAGAGCTGGCGCACAGTATAAAATTTTTCAACTACGTTAATGAAAGGGGGAGCAGGGTAGTGTTAAAGGCAATTGAACAGGTGCCTTCCGATTTTGAAAGTACCTTGTCGGTGTGGGAAAGAACCCTGAAACACGAGCAGATGGTAACCGAAATGATTAACGGGATAATGGATGTGGCGATTGAAGAAAACGACCATGCAACCAAAAGTTTTTTGCAATGGTTTATCGATGAACAGGTTGAGGAAGAAGCAACTGTAACTGAAATTTTAGATACGCTGAAGCTTATTGACGGCCAGGCAAATGGCATTTTTATGCTCGACCGCGAAATGAAACAGCGGGCATTTGTCAATGACCCAACAGCAGCCGGTTAATTTATATTTAAAGATATTTATATAAAAGGCTGCCTGTAAAGGTGGCCTTTTTTATCAAATATTACTAAATGGAAATAGAAGAAAGCATAGAAGGGAAATTTGAGGAGTTGATTGAACATTGCAAGGGCTCTTGTGAAAAAGGGGCAGCCCTGGCTATTCGAAAAGCATTCGAATACTGCAAATCAATATTAGGCAATAAAAAATTCCCGCATGGCGAGGTTATTATTAATCATTCATTAGATGTCGCACATATTATAGCAACTGAAATAGGGCTGGGGGCAAGTTCAATAATTACAGGGTTGCTGCATAATGTAATGTACTACGGGCTTGAACAGAAGGGCGACCCTGAAATAATTAAGAAAGAGTTTGGAGAATCGGTTACAGCAATCCTCGAAGGTATGGCTAAAATAAATGCCTTAGGTACCGATACTGTAGATTTGCATTCGGAGAATTACAGGAAACTCTTACTGGCATTAGCCGGCGATATGCGTGTTATTATTATTAAAATTGCCGACCGCCTGCAAGTGATGCGCAACCTCGATATGTACAACCCCGAAAACCGGAAACACCTGGTAAACGAAACCTCTCATTTATATGCACCCCTGGCACACCGGTTGGGATTGTATAAGGCGAACTCTGAATTACAGGATTTATGCCTGCGGTTCCAAAAACCTGACGAGTATAATTATGTGGTCAGGCGTTTAGCCGAAACCGAAACCGAGCGTGCTAATTTTGTTGCTGAATTTGTAAAACCCATCGAAGAAAAACTCCGTTCAAAAGGATTTGATTTTGACATGAAGGCCCGCACAAAATCTATCTTTTCTATATGGAATAAAATGAAAAATAAAAAGGTCTCGTTTGATGAGGTGATGGATATTTTTGCCATCAGGGTCATTTTAAACTCATCTCCTGAGAATGAAAAATCAGATTGCTGGTCAGTCTACTCAATAGTTACCGATGAATACCAGGCTAACCCTGAACGCCTGCGCGACTGGATCACTATTCCCAAATCAAACGGTTACGAGTCGCTGCATACCACTGTAATGGGGCCACAAGGGAAATGGGTGGAGGTGCAGATACGCACGCAACGCATGAACGAAATAGCTGAAAAAGGCCTTGCTGCCCATTGGAGGTATAAAGGCGGCACCGAAAGTAAAGAA
>UOEP01000060.1_pt1 | contig 16645 bp, 13 predicted proteins | sample 1989931 | NCBI WGS metagenome assembly UOEP01 (sample SAMEA4712198, study PRJEB27164) | hydrothermal vent metagenome | biome: marine basaltic hydrothermal vent biome; feature: marine hydrothermal vent; material: mineral | place: Pacific Ocean | collected 2011-06-14/2011-07-23 | depth 1691 m
AACAAGCTGTTGAAAAAGGCTTAAAAGTAAATGCCGAATTTACAATTACCCCGGGGTCGGAACAGGTCAGGTACACCATCGAAAGAGATGGGTTCATTGCTATTTTCAATAAAATAGGCGGAAAGGTATTTGCCAATGCCTGTGGTCCTTGCATTGGGCAGTGGGCCCGCGCAGGTGCTGACAAGCAGGAAAAAAATACCATTATACACTCCTTCAACAGGAACTTCTCGAAGCGTGCCGATGGGAACCCCAATACCCATGCATTTGTATCTTCGCCCGAAATAGTTACGGCACTGGCAATTGCCGGCAAACTGGATTTTAACCCTGTTACCGGCACACTGACCAATCAAAACGGGGAAAAGGTAAAACTATCTCCTCCGTCAGGCGAAGAACTACCTGCTAAAGGGTTTGATGTGGAGGACAGTGGCTTCCAGGCTCCTGCAGCTGACAGTTCAGAGATTAAAATTTCTGTCGACCCTAAATCAAAAAGATTACAATTGCTTTCGCCATTTGAACCATGGGACGGGAAAAACATAACAGGGGCAAAACTGCTTATCAAAACACTCGGCAAATGTACTACCGACCACATTTCAATGGCCGGACCATGGTTAAATTTCCGCGGGCACCTCGATAATATTTCAAATAATATGCTGATCGGGGCAGTCAATGCCTTCAACAGTAAAACCAATAAGGTGAAAAACCAATTAACCGGCGAATATGACGAAGTACCTAAAGTACAACGGCATTATAAAAAGTTCAATATCCCAACGGTTGTAGTTGGTGGCCATAACTATGGCGAAGGGTCGTCACGCGAACATGCGGCCATGGAACCGCGGCACCTTGGAGTGAAAGCGGTTATTGTCAAATCATTCGCCCGGATACACGAAACAAACCTGAAAAAGCAAGGTATGCTGGCACTTACCTTTGCCAATGAAGACGACTACTCCCTGATACAGGAAGACGACACCTTCAATTTCTTAAACCTGGTTGATTTCCAACCCGGGAAAGCCATAACAGTTGAAGTAGTACATGCCGATGGCTCTAAAGATTTAATTAAATTGAACCATACCTATAATTCACAGCAAATAGAATGGTTTAAGGCCGGGTCGGCATTAAATTTAATCAAAAAACAGAAATAGTAATTAGTAAAATAAATTATATGCTGATTATCAAAAAAAGAACGAGACGTTAATTAGTTTTAGCGATGGTCGGCAAAACCAGCAAGAAAAAAAAATCAAAAATGCAAAAAATCAAAGTTAAAAATCCTGTCGTAGAACTGGATGGTGATGAAATGACCCGGGTAATCTGGGAGTTTATTAAAGAAAGGTTAATCCTCCCTTACCTTGATATCGACTTGAAATATTATGACCTGGGTATTGAAAGCCGGGAAGCAACAAATGACCAAATCACAGTCGATTCTGCTTTGGCCATTCAAAAATATGGTGTTGGGGTTAAGTGTGCTACCATTACCCCTGACGAAGCCCGGGTTGAAGAATTTAAGCTGAAACAGATGTGGAAATCGCCAAACGGGACAATTCGAAATATATTAGGGGGTACAGTATTCCGCGAACCTATATTAATTAAAAATGTACCACGCCTGGTGCCAGGCTGGAAACACCCTATTTGTATCGGTCGGCATGCATTTGGAGACCAATACAGGGCTACCGATTTCTTAACTAAAGGGAAAGGCAAATTAACCATTACATTCACACCTGAAGACGGCAGCGAACCAATAACGCATGATGTATATGATTACCAGGGCGATGGAGTAGCCATGGCCATGTACAACACCGATGAATCTATTCGTGGTTTTGCCCGTTCGTGTATGAATCAGGCATTAAGTAAAAAGTGGCCATTGTATCTGTCAACTAAAAATACTATCTTGAAAAAATACGATGGGAGGTTTAAAGACATATTCCAGGAAGTTTTTGAAACCGAATATAAGGGTCAGTTTGCAACAGCAGGAATCACATACGAACACCGCCTGATTGACGACATGGTTGCAGCAGCCTTGAAATGGGAAGGTGGATTTGTATGGGCATGTAAAAATTATGACGGAGACGTGCAAAGCGATATAGTGGCCCAGGGCTTTGGCTCATTAGGATTGATGACCTCAACGTTGATAACACCCGATGGTAAAATAATGGAAGCCGAGGCTGCGCATGGAACGGTTACAAGGCACTTCCGGCAGCACCAAAAAGGGAATCCAACTTCGACAAACCCAATCGCGTCAATTTTTGCATGGACAAGGGGTTTGGCTTTCCGCGGAGAACTCGATGAGACCCCGGAATTAGTTGATTTTGCTAATAAACTGGAACAGGTTTGTATCGAAACCATAGAAAGTGGTAAAATGACAAAAGACCTGGCATTAATTATCCACGGAAGTAACCTGAAAGAGGAACATTACCTGACAACAGAGAAATTCCTGGCTGCACTGGAGGAAAATTTGCAAAAAAAGTTGAACTAATATAATTTAAAATACCTGCGGGAAAATAATGGCACGCTGATTGCGCAGGAATACGCAGAAAAGTTATTAAAGAACATCTTCGGGTATCTGCGATATCTGCGAGGAAATAATAGCACGCTGATTGCGCAGAGGCAGTTAAATAAAAAAGAGTTAATGTAATAATCTTAAATAATGGATAAACCGGGAAATATAATATCATACGATATTCGTGGTGCCATTTATGATGTTTACAACACTCTTGGGCCTGGTTTATTTGAATCAGTTTATGAAACTGCTCTATCTTACGAACTTGAAAAGAAAAGGATGCCAAGTGAGGAGTCAGGTAGCAATCCCTTTTTACTATGATGAGATTAAGTTCGACCAAGGTTTTAGATTAGATATTTTAGTTGATGACCTGGTTATTATAGAAGTTAAATCAGTAGAATCATTGGCAAAAGTTCATTACAAGCAATTATTGACATATTTGAAACTCACAAATAAAAAACTAGGGCTTTTAGTAAACTTTTATACAGACTCAATATCTAACTCAATAAAAAGGGTAGTAAATGAATTATAAATATCTGCGGGCATCTGCGATATCTGCGGGAAAATAATAGCACGCTGATTACGCGGGAATACGCAGAAAAGTTAAATAAAAAAAATAAAGGGAGGGGGAGTCTGCAAGAAATAAAAAATGACTGGCATTAAATTACATAATGCCTACGGTTTATTAAAAAAAATCGAATGAAAAGGGCAATGTTGCTTTAAACTTTTGAATTTACCGAAGAGATAATAAATAATATACATTAATTTTAAAGAATAAATATTAATAAAATCATATTAGGACAATTATGGAATATATAAAAAACAGATTTTACCAAAAAGCAAGTAAGTGGACGGCCGATTACCAACGGTTAAAAAAAGATCATTCCGATAAGGTAATCGCGCAGGTAACACTTGGCCAGATCCTCACCGGGATGAAAGGAGTCCCGAGCCTGGTAACCGACACATCCAAACTGGATGCCAATGAAGGAATTAGGTTCAGAGGTTATTCGATCCCTGAACTCCGTGAAAAACTGCCACGACTGAACAAAGAAGGGGAGCCCCTTCCAGAAGGGCTATTCTACCTGATGCTGGTCGGTGATATCCCGGACAGGGATGATGTTTTAAACATATCAAAAGACTGGGCAACAAGGTCTCATGTACCACAGCATACATTTGATGTGATAGAATCAATGCCAAGAAACTCAAAGCCAATGACCCAGTTCAGTATGGCTATTTTAAGTATGGCAACCGAATCAATCTTCCAGAAAGCGTACCGTGCGGGGGTCAATAAAAAATATTATTGGGATACCACCTATGAGGATGTGATGAACCTGATTGCACGCCTGCCGCGGATTGCTGCATATATTTACAGGCGCGAATTTCATAACGGCAACCATATTGAACCGAACCCACACCTCGACTGGGCAGGAAACCTGGCGCACATGATGGGGCACGACAGCGAAGAGATAAAAAGGCTATTACGCCTTTATATGGTCATCCATGCCGACCACGAAGGAGGTAATGTTTCGGCACATACAGCCCACCTGGTAGGGTCGGCTTTGAGTAATCCGTATTATGCTTATTCAGCAGCAATGCTCGGATTGGCAGGCCCACTACACGGTTACGCCAACCAGGAAGTTATTAACTGGATTTTCGATATGCAAAAATCGCTTTATACCGAGAACCCCACAAAAGAGCAAATTGCAGACTACTGCCATAAAACGCTGAAAGACGGAAGGGTAATTCCCGGTTATGGCCATGCCGTATTACGCAAAACCGACCCACGGTTTACCGCACAAAAAGAGTTTGCCGAAAAATATATTAAAAACGACAACCTGATTAATATCGTAAATACTTTATACGAGGTTGTCCCCGGGGTACTGAAAGAAACAGGCAAGGTCAACAACCCATGGCCTAATGTAGATGCCTATAGTGGTTCGTTATTGTACCATTATGGCATTAAAGAATATACATTTTATACGGTACTTTTTGGTGTTTCAAGGGCATTGGGCGTGTTAGCATCATTGATTACCGACAGGCTGTATGGTATGCCTATTGAACGTCCGACATCATATCCTCTGGAGTGGTATAAAAAGCAGGTTGAAGGGACAGCATAGGATTGCTAACAACAACATCAGATTTTAGAGGCCGTTTAATGTTTGTATTTAAGTTACAACATTTGGCGGAGCCATTTATTTTAGTGTACTTCCCAGCCAGGCAAGATGAATTTAATGCGCTTATCTGCCAATGGGTTGGAGGTACATAACATAACCGAATCCGGACCTGCCGGATAAACAAAGGCAAGGTGCATTGGGAAGGGGCTACAACAACCATCCAGGATAAAATCTCATAAACTGAAATAGGCTTAAACTATAAATTTATGAAGCGGGGTCAATTTATTGTCTTCTTAATACTTGTCATCTGGTTTGTTATTTCATTTGTAACGAACATACTCGGGCCGTTAATGCCGGCCATTATTGAAAACTACCAACTGAGCCTGACCCTGGCGGCTTTTTTGCCTTTCTCATTTTTCCTGGCCTACGGGGTTATGTCAATCCCGGCAGGGCTAATGATTGAAAAACTCGGCGAAAAAACATCAATGCTGATTGCATTCGGGTTAACATTTACCGGGTCGTTCCTGTTTGCCCTGTTCCCGGTTTACAGCATGGCACTCAGTTCGCTTTTTATCATTGGAATAGGTATGGCTATGTTGCAGGTAATTATCAATCCATTGATGCGGGTTGCAGGCGGGGAAGAAAATTTCGCTTTTTATTCGGTACTGGGGCAATTGGTATTTGGCGGCGCTTCATTTATCAGCCCGTTTGTATTCACCTACCTCACACGCGAACTTACCGGCTATGAAGGAGGGGGGAACCTATTCATTAACACCCTTAGCCATTTGATCCCTAAAGAACTGCCCTGGAGCTCACTATACTGGATTTTTACACTGGTATTCGTTTTTATGATTATCATCATTGGGCTGGTGCGGCTACCTAAAGTAGACCTGAAAGAAGACGAAAAAACAGGCGCTGTCGAAACATACGGGAAACTGTTAAGAAACAAGCATGTCGTCCTTTTTTTCCTGGGTATGATGGCATACGTGGGCACCGAACAGAGTATTGCCAACTGGATGAGCAAATTCCTGCAAACTTACCATGGGGTCGACCCCGCAGGAAAAGGCGCAATAGCCATTTCATGGTTTTGGGGGCTCATGTCGGTCGGTTGCCTGGCCGGGCTGCTTTTCCTGAAACTGCTGGACTCAAAACTGGTACTTAAAATTTTCACCACCCTTTCTATGGCCACATTAGCCGCAGCATTGTTTGGGGCTGTAAACATTTCACTTATAGCGTTCCCGCTAACCGGTTTTTTTATCTCAGTAATGTTCTCCATTATTTTCTCACTTGCACTAAATTCCGTCAAAGAACATCACGGGCCGTTATCGGGAATACTCTGCTCTGGGATATTTGGGGGTGCGCTGGTACCCCTCATCGTTGGCTGGCTGGGCGATATAGTTGGGCTGAAAAATGCCATGTTATTTATTTTTATCACATTAGGCTATATCCTTAGTATTGCTTTCTGGGCAAAACCGTTTATCAATAATAAGACAATAAAACTGGGGTTATTACTGAAAAAAACTTCATGAAGGACTCTGGAAAAGAAAAAAGTAACAGCCGGCATACATGAATTTTTTAGCTCATATATACTTATCCGGCGAAGATGAAGGGCTCAAAATTGGGAACTTCATTGGCGATTACGTAAAAGGTAAAGGCTACCTGGATTACCCTGGCAACATAAGCAAAGGGATTATCCTGCACCGTTATATTGACTCTTTTACAGATTCACACCCGATGGTTAAAGCTGCCATGCAACCATTGCGGCCGGGGTATGGCAGGTATTCAGGGATTGTTGTTGACATTATTTTCGACCATTTCCTGGCAAAATACTGGGATAATTTTTCCAGCCATCAGTTACATGATTTTATCCATAATGCGCATGTTGTTTTCCTGTCTAATTTTCGTTTGCTCCCCTGGCGGGTAAAGCAATTCCTGCCTTTCCTGATTCAAAACCGCAGGCTTGCATCGTATTCGTCAAAGAAGGGTGTACGCAGGGCACTGGTATTGATGAGTAAGTATACATCGTTGCCCTCGAAGGCAGATTTTGCTATTCAGGTACTGGAAAAGGATGAAGCCCTGTTACAGGAATATTTTTATAGTTTCATGAAAGATATTGTCCTCTACGTTGAAAATGAGTTTTCTATAGAAGTAAGTAAACCTTCAGCCCAGCCTATGCCGGCATAGTTATACAAACATCTGATAATACTCCTCTTTATAAAAGAATTCTTTTTCGCCAAATGCCGGTTCGAGGTCGCTCATCCACAAGGCAGCAGGGTCGTACTTAGCAAAAAATGGCCTGCCAACCCATGCAGGGTTCTTCCCTTGCAGGAAGTTCAGCACAAAAACTTTCTCGCCGTATACCTCGCTAACCCCCACAACCTGTATTTTACCCGGTTTGCACGACATACTGGGGCCTTTTACCGTCCGGCATATCCCACTTACCCCATTGTATGCCCGCCGATAAATCCTCCACGCCCTTTCGAGTGGTACGGCAAAGTAGTCCCGTGCCCCTGTATTGCGGGCAATAAACATATAATACGGGATAATGCCAAGCTTAACCTGCTCTTTCCAGTTTTGTGCCCAAATAGTGGAACTATCATTAATATTCCTGAGTACAGGAGACTGAGAGCGAATTTGTACCCCGGCAGAAGTTAACCTTATTATGGCATCTTTCACCGCTTTTGTCCTCAATTCGCCAGGATGGTTAAAATGAGCCATTAAAGCAACGTTAACCCCCCTGCTTTTTACTTTTTCAAAAAGGCGGATTAAATCATCGGCATCATCATCATCGGTATACCGGTAGGGCCAATACGCCAATGATTTCGTGCCTATTCGGATATTTTTTAATTGAGGGATATTCGCATCTAGCAATGTATTAAAATAGTACTCGAAGAATTTTGTTTTCATTACTGCCGGGTCGCCACCAGTAAAAAGGACATCAGTGACTTCAGGGTTTGCCTTCAGGTACCTTACCATGGTGTCAGCCTCCTTCATGGCGAACTTAAAGTCGTTCAATGCAAATTGAGGCCAGCGGAAACAAAATGTACAATAAGCATGGCAGGTCTGTCCCTGTGATGGGAAGAACAACATAGTCTCACGGTACTTATGTTGAATCCCTTTCAAACGTTCGCCTTCAAATATGGGGACATTTTGTTGCTGCCCGGCAGGGTTTGGGTTCAATTCCATCCTGATATTTGCAACTGTATCCTGAATTTCCAACGTTGAGGCACCCCTACGGAGCAATCTCGCCACTTGACCATAACTTTCATCACTAAGCATCTCACGCTGGGGGAAATTCAATATAAAAAAAGGGTCGTCTTCAAAATTATCCCAGTCAATTAATTCATCAATGACATAATTACTTGCTTTAAATGGCAATACTGTACCAACTACTTCAATTGCAAATTTTTGCTCCTCTGTAAGTCTTCCTATTTGCGTTATATTCCTAAAATTATGTAATGAGTAAGATTGGTATTTCATTTTAATCAATTTTTTAAAGAACTAACCCTCCTGAATCAGATCTTGTTTCACAAAGAAAGAGATTCCCCTTGCCTCCAAAAGACTGTTTAAATTTTATCCCTGCCTAACAACAGGCGGGCTTTAATTTGTTTTTGCTCCTTAAACCCTCATGCTATGTTAAATTTTTCTAACCTGCGAATACCTGGAGCTATACCAATTCCGCATTACCTGAGAACTTAATCTACCAAAAACCCTTCACAAAATAAATTTTATACAGTTTCTAAGATTTTTCAACTTTCCCCAAAAGCCTCACAAAGGTAATAAAAAACAAGGAAAATGACAAATGGCACAAGTCGCTATTACACAGGTAATTACAAAATCCTGTCTAATCTGTTGGCATCTAACCTTAAAAAGATAAATAGTAAAATAGTAAACGACCAAAGCGAAGAACCGCCGTAACTAAAAAATGGCAAAGGGATACCAATTACCGGCATCAATCCTATAGTCATCCCTATATTTACCATAAAATGAAAGAATAATATCATTGCCACCGAATAACCATAAACACGTGAAAATACAGACCTTTGACGCTCGGCAAGCCATATTAGCCTGATAAAAAGAAGTATAAACAGGGCGATCACGGTAAATGCCCCCAGGAACCCCCACTCTTCGCCAACGGTACAAAAAATAAAGTCGGTGCTTTGTTCCGGCACAAAGTTGAATTTTGTCTGGGTCCCGTTTAGGAAACCTTTCCCCGAGAAGCCCCCGGACCCGATTGCTATTTTACTTTGGTTTACATTGTAACCGGCACCTAAGGGGTCCGACTCAATGCCCAACAACTCTTTAATCCTGGCCTGCTGATGTTCCTGGAGTACATTCTCGAAAACATGGCCGACCGAAACGGTAAAAAGTAGCGACCCAAAGAAAATAACGATGAGTAATGAAATTTTATGCAACCGCTTTCTTATGGCTAACCCTAAAAATACCAGGGCACTTATTACCGAACCTATTAATAAAACAGAGGCATTTGTAAACTGGAATTTAAAGAATACGCCAACTCCCCATACAATTGCCACGATTAAACTAAAAATACCTGCAACCTTACCAAGGTCTTTAAACTTTTGATGTATGATATAGAACGACAGGAATGAGGTAACCAGCATGAAAACCAAGATAGCCGTGTTGCTAATTACCAATGCCAATATAAATAATACTATGACTAGTAATACAAAGAAAAGGACTATGCCGGGCAGCCCCTCCCGGTATAAAACAAGGATAAAAACAGTGTATACTAATGCTGACCCTGTATCGTGCTGTAAAAAAATGAGGAAAGCCGGGGAAAATATTATAAAGCCAATTATTGCTAACGATTTTAGCCTGTACATTTTAAAATTGTATTGACTAATGTACTTAGCAAGGGCCAGTGCAGTCGCAAACTTTGTAAACTCCCCGGGTTGAAACCCAACCCCTCCGATAATAAACCATGACTTTGCCCCATTTACCTCAGTGCCAAAAAACAATACGCTTATCAATAGGAGTAGCATTACCCCATAAATCAAATAACCAAAAAATACATAAAACCTGGACTCAATTATTATGATAAAAAAGGCAAGTACCAAAGCTGCCCCAATCCATACCAATTGTTTCCCGTAGCGTTGGCTAATATCAAAGACACCCTGATTATCTTCATTATAAACAGCCGAATAAATATTTACCCACCCCAGGAAAACAAGTACAATATAAATTGCAACTGTAACCCAGTCAATATTCCCTACTACTGTGTTCCTCCTAACCATTTTATTCCGGTTGAATTGTATCTAATAAATTGGCATCAAGCATTTTCCCCTCCAGCCATTTCCTGGAGTTGGCAATTGACCCATTTATATACTTCTCAATAATCAGGCTCGCAATAGGTGCGGCATACCTTGACCCCCAACCTCCATTCTCCACATAAACGGATAATGCTATCTGCGGGTTATCTTTCGGGGCAAATGCAATAAATACAGAATGGTCGGATCCGTGTGGGTTTTGAACAGTACCCGTTTTGCCACATACCTCAATACCCTGTATCCTTGTTGTATACCTCAAAGAAGTTTTTTCGACCACATCCTGCATCCCATTTATAACAATCTTAAAATATTCGGGGTTTACAGAAGAAATCTCCCTGGCAAATTTAATTGGCACCTTTCCTGAGTTATACCCTTGCACCGACCTAACAACATGGGGCACAATATAATACCCCCTGTTGGCTACTACTGCAGCAAAGTTTGCCAGGTGCAGGGGCGTAACCAGCAATTCCCCCTGCCCTATTGCCATCGACCTTATTGTCATTGCATTCCAATGCCTGCGCCCGTATATATTATTATAAAATGATTCCGGCGGGACATTCCCGTCCATTTCTGAAAGCAGGTCTGTCCCGAGCTTATGCCCAAAACCAAAACTAAGGACATGTTTGCGCCAGGTATTATAACCTTCGGCTGTTGTTGAATAGTTCCCGATTATTAACCTGAAGTTGTTCCAGAAAAACGGATTGCATGACTCACGTATTGCAGCTTGTATACTAAGCGGGGATACATGGTCGTGTGTACATTTAATAGGGTACGATGCCGGCCCCGAGCATGAAAAGCTGGTATAATTATTTATTGCCTCTTCCTGGAGGCCAATCAATGAATTGGCAATCTTAAAGGTCGACCCGGGAGGGTACTCTGCCATTAAAGCCCTGTTGAACAAGGGTTTTAACGAATCGGTGCTCAACCGTGCATAATTAGCACCCCGTGACCTCCCTACCAGCATATTGGGGTCGTAATACGGTGCACTGACCATTGTTAATATTTCGCCGGTAGATGGTTCAATGGCAACAATACTGCCTTTCTTATTCCGCATAAGCGACTCGGCGTATTCCTGCAGCCCTATATCAATGGTTGTAATTATATTTTCCCCAACAATGGCAGGGACGTCCCTCTTACCATTCTCATAGCTGCCTTTCTGCCTGCTGTGTACATCGACAAGCAAATATTTAACACCTTTCTCCCCTCTCAGGTAACGTTCATATTTTTTCTCAATCCCGGTCGCACCTGTATAATCGCCGGATTTATAATAATTGTCTTTGTTTATCAATTCCTGCGGTGCCTCACTTATATAACCAAGTATATGGGCTGCAATACTCCGGGGGTATTCCCTCAGCGTGCGGGGTTGCACATAAAACCCGGGGTATTTGTAAAGTTGTTCCTGGAAATAGGCATAATCCTCCGAAGAAATCTGCGTAACAACAATAGAAGGCTTATAATACGAATATTTTTTAGCCGCCTTTATTTCATTGGCTAAATAATCAACAGATATATTCAGCATATTACATAATGAGAGTGTATCGAAAGACCCTAATTCGCGGGGGGTAACCAATAAATCGTATGCTGCCTTGTTGTAAACCAACAGTTTCCCATTGCGGCTGTAAATTAAACCACGTGCAGGGTATTGTACTACTTTCCGCAATACGTTATTGGTTGCGTATTGCACATAGGCTGATGAAAGCACCTGCAGGCGGAATAGTTTCACCACAAATACCATTGCTGTCAATAGTATAATACCTGATATAATGTATTGCCTCCTGACTAAATTCTCCAACTAAACCAATTTTATTCGCTAAAAACCAGATATTGACTTAAAACTATAATAAATATAGAAAAAACGGAACTTAAAATACTCCTAAAGAAAGTATAAATAAAACCTTTCAAAGTAAAAACCTCAAGATAAAAAAAGAATAGATGGTGGGCTACGACTAAAAATACCGTATAATATAAGAACCACCTAAAACCGTATTGTTTCAAACCGGGGTAATTGCTTTTATCCGTTTCGCGTGCAGAAATAAGGTCGATTACATAGGGGCGGATAAAAGCTAAAAATACTGACGAGGCAGCATGGATGCCTAATGTATCTGAAAAAATATCGACAGATAACCCCATTAAAAAACCCAGTAAGAGTAGAATATCACGGGGAGTGGAGATGGGTAACAGCATGATAAATAATATATAAATATACGGATTTATATACCCATTGAATTGGACATAATTCAACAGGAGTACCTGAACCAACAACAGGCTAAAGAACATTACACTATATTTAATCCATATCCTCATTACCGTTTAATTTTTCCAGTTCCTTAATTTCACCAACTTTCAAATTATTAATTATATCGACATACGTGATCGACTTAAAATCTACTCCTAATTCCACCGAAATGGAATAAAAATACTCACCCCCCTTTTTCTCAAATGAATGAATTACCCCAATAACAACCCCTTCAGGGAAATAAGAGGAGTAACCACTGGTTACAATTGTATCTCCTTTGTGCAGTTCGACATGAAGCGGGACCTCTTTCAGCTGGACATACCTGTAATCACGGCCATCCCAGGTAATGGATCCAAAATAGTTATTCCTTTTCAATTTAGCGGAAATATTCGATTTCCTGTTCAATATCGACATGCCCGCCGAATATGTTTTCGAAACATTGGTAAGGATACCGATTACCCCATCTTTCGAAATGATGCCCCTGTCGGGCATAACCCCGTCTTTTGCACCTTTATCCAGCGTAATATAATTGTATTGTTTATTAACAGAGTTATGGATAACCTTTGCTGAGGTAAACGAATAAGTTAGCCCGCCAGTACTTTTATCCGGCAAAAAAAGGCCTGCCTTTTGCTCAATACCCCTGTGCCGGCTCAATTCATTCCTTAATTTTGTGTTCTCAAGAGCCAGCTCTTCATTTACATTGGCCAGGTTGAAATAACCCGACACAGAATTGAACAACTCGTAAACAGCTCCGGATACACGATTTGAAGAATTGAGGAACCTCACTTTCTGGTAGTTGTTATAATTAAATACCAACACCATTGAAATAGTTTCAAGTATCAGAAAGAGGAAAAATATATAGTTCTTTGCAAAATACCGGAATAAATTTCTCATGTAACCAAAATAATCAACCTCTTCCAGGCTTTCTTTAACGAATCAAGAAAGAGAAATTGTCAACGTTTTTCAAAGCAATGCCCGTACCCCTGACAACAGACCTCAAAGGGTCTTCTGCAATATGGAATTGTATCCCGATTTTTGCAGTCAACCGTTGGTCGAGCCCATTGAGCAATGCCCCGCCACCGGCAAGCCAAATGCCTTTATTCACAATATCGGCATATAATTCGGGGGGGGTTTGTTCCAGGGCACTTAAAATAGCTGTTTCAATTTTTGAAATTGATTTTTCAAGGCAGTGGGCAATTTCCTGGTACGCTACAGGTACCTCAATAGGCAAAGCGGTCATTTGGTTTGGCCCTTGGACAATAAAGTCGGGTGGGGGTTCTTTCAATTGCGAAAGTGCCGACCCCACATGGATCTTTATCTCTTCGGCAGTCCTCTCCCCAATTTTTATATTATGTTGATGCCGCATATACTCCATGATATCAGCGGTAAGGTCGTCTCCTGCAATACGTATTGATTTATTGGTAACGATGCCGCCTAACGAAATAACGGCAATTTCAGTAGTCCCTCCGCCAATGTCGACCACCATATTCCCCTCAGGGGCTTCAACATCCAACCCTATGCCGATTGCAGCAGCAAGTGGCTCATAAATCATATAAACCTCTCGTCCGCCGGCATGTTCCGAAGAGTCGCGGACAGCACGCAGTTCAACTTCAGTACTACCCGACGGTATGCAAATAACCATCTTTAACGCAGGTGAGAACAGCTTCGACTTGGGGTTGATCATTTTAATCATCCCCCTGATCATTTGCTCTGCTGCATTAAAGTCGGCAATAACACCATCACGCAAAGGCCTGATCGTTTTCAGGTTGGCGTGTGTCTTTCCCTGCATTTGCCTGGCTTTCTCGCCAATGGCAACCAACTTCTCAGTTTTCAGGTCAATAGCAACAATCGAAGGTTCGTCAACCACAATTTTATCATTGTGGATGATAATAGTATTGGCTGTGCCAAGGTCGATTGCTATTTCCTGTGTAAGAAAAGAAAATAATCCCATTATAATTTTTTTCTGAATTATACTTAACCCTTCCGGACCGGTTCAACTCACTATTAATGTTTAAAATGCCGTACACCGGTAAAAACCATCGCAATGCCAAATTCATCACAAGCTTCAATAACTTCATTGTCGCGAATACTTCCTCCCGGCTCAACAATATATTTTATCCCATATTCATTGGCAGCCTCAATGCTGTCTCTGAAAGGGAAGAAGGCATCGGAAATTAATACCGACTCCTCTATTTTAACCCCTTCTTTCATATTAAAACGTGGAATTGTCAAATACCTCAAACTATCCAGGCGGTTAGGCTGCCCCATTCCCGCCCCGGCCAACCAGAACGAACCGTCCTCGTTTTCAGTTACCAGAGCAATAGCATTACTCTTTAAATGCTTGCAGGCGACAATCCCAAATTTGGTGAGGTTTAGCTTTTTTTCGCCAAACTTAATTTTAGTGACATTCCTAAATTCCGTTTCAAGCCCTTCGTCTTCATCCTGCACAAGCATCCCACCACTAACCGAACGGAACAACTTCTCGTGTGTAACCTCTTCTTTAACTGGGATTGACAACAGCCGCAAATTCTTCTTTTTCCCCAGTACCTCTAATGCCCCTGCTGTAAAATCAGGGGCGATAATAATTTCAATAAACTTCCTGGCAAACCATTCGGCAATTTCTTTGCCCACCGGTTCGGTAAAACAGACAATACTGCCGAATGCACTTATCGGGTCTCCTGCCCATGCAAGCTCCAGCGACCTTAAAATATTACCGGTAACCGCCAACCCACACGGGTTTAAATGTTTAATAACCGAAACTGCAACTTTCGTTTTTAAATGGGTAACAGAATGAAAGGCATCGCTGGCTGATTTCCAGGCTGCATCGGCATCAAGCATGTTATTATACGACAATGCCTTCCCTTGTAAGGCTTTCGCATTTGCAAGGGTAACGTTTGACGGGGAATTATTAAACTTATAAAAAGTCGCCCTCTGGTGCGGGTTTTCACCGTACCTGAGCTCCTGCCCCTCATTAAGGCTAATCCGGGCTTTCCCTTCTTTGCTTATATTAAAATAGTTGAAAATCGCAGTGTCATAGTTAGATGACTCGGCAAAGGCTTCCCCGGCGAATTCCTTCCGGTCTTCAATAGATGCCCCACCACCCTTCTCTTCCAATAAATCAAGCAACCTCGAATATTGCCCCATGGAAGAAACTATCAGTACATCTTTATAATTCTTCGCGGCAGCTCTTATTAATGCAATGCCCCCAATATCTATCTTTTCAATAATGTCCTGCTCGCCGGCGCCGCTTGCAACAGTTTCCTCAAATGGGTAAAGGTCGACAATAACTAAATCGATAGCAGGTATCCCATACTCCGACAATTGGCCTAAATCTCCTTTATTGTCACGCCTTGCCAGGATACCTCCAAAAACTTTTGGATGCAATGTTTTCACCCGCCCCCCTAAAATGGAGGGGTAGCCGGTTAAGCTTTCCACAGCTTTTACATTAACTCCCAGGCCTTTGATAAAATTATATGTCCCGCCGGTTGAATAAATATCAACTCCCAGATTTTCCAGTTTTTTTACAATCCTATCCAGTTTTTCTTTGTGGTAAACTGATATTAGTGCCGATGTAATCTTTTTAAACCCAACCATTTATTATTAAATAATTATTAAAGCGCAAAGATAGTAAAAAGCACTCCCAAAAGTGCTGAAAAACATAATAAATTGGAAAAACTTCTGAGATTTTAAAATTGAAGTGGATTAAAGTTAAAGTGGATTTTCGAGAGCAATATATTGATTTTCAGGCAATAACGGAATACGGACTTTTAAAGAAACAGGGCAACATTGAACGTGATGTTTTGAAAAATCAATCAGCTCAGGCTTTTGAGAAGCTGCTTTTAGGTTTTTTCTCCAATTATCCGACGAAAAGGGGAACTTCAATAAGGCATGTTGTGAAAATAAATTTTACAATCCTATATTTGCATAAACCAATCATCCGGAATGGCTAACGAAATTCATACAGAATTGTCGAAACGATTAAAAAATGGAGATGAAGCTGCATTCGAGGTCATTTTCAAATCGTTATATGAACCTCTGGTTAGTTTTGCCAACGATTATCTTTTCGAAATTGAGATATCTAAAAATATAAAATAACACATTATGAAGAGGGTATTCTTTCAACTAATTTTATTAAGCATCCTTATAATTCCGGGATGCGGTGGCAATCAAAACACAGTGGATAAATTAACGATCTCAATCAATCGGGATATTGTAAAATATCAAATGGAGGGGGGGATTGGTGCCTCCTGGCATGCAATCAGCAAAGCAAAGATTGATGAAAGCAAAGACTACAAGTGGGCCTTGCGGTCTGTTAATTCACGAGGCAGTGCATGGGGAGGAAACCCTCCGGTATCTGACACCAAGGCGTGGAGCCAAATTTACGACCATGCTAAATGGCTAGGGCTCAACTGGATAAGAGTTGAACTAAGTGCCAGGATGTATGAACCCGAAAAAGGCCGGTTTGACTGGGGTAATGAAGAAATGATGGCTTTATATAATATTCTTGATTGGTGTG
>UOEP01000182.1_pt1 | contig 15831 bp, 19 predicted proteins | sample 1989931 | NCBI WGS metagenome assembly UOEP01 (sample SAMEA4712198, study PRJEB27164) | hydrothermal vent metagenome | biome: marine basaltic hydrothermal vent biome; feature: marine hydrothermal vent; material: mineral | place: Pacific Ocean | collected 2011-06-14/2011-07-23 | depth 1691 m
ATCTGTACAGTAGGGTGCATCTTTTTCTTTTCTCGTATATGCTTTACCATGTCCACTCATAAAATAGAGGTTTGAAACCTCTTCATGACAATTAGAACAATCTACTTTTTGGGCTGTAGAACAAGGACGCTTCAACTTTGTTGACACATCCGAATGGCATTTTACACAAGGTATATTTTTATGGACAGAGTTGGATAAATCTGACTTATTAACGCGTAAAGAAACAATAGAATCATTTTCTGTTTTATGGATATCAGGCTTAGTATGACACTTTAAGCATGAACGGTCTGAAATGGAAGCTACAATATTTTGACTATTTACTTTATGCGGAATATGGCAATCTGTACACGCCGGAATTGCTCCGGGTTTATCTTCCCATAATTTCCCGTTAATTATTTTCTTGTGAACCTGTTCAATCCTACTATGACATTTCATACAGGTTTTAGAAATATTCTTAGCTGAGATAGAAGAATTAGGGCTGGTATGTGGAAGAATTAGATGATTCCCATGGCAATCATTACAAGTGGCTGATACTAATAGTCCTTTCTTAAATAAACCATTCCCGTGAATACTTTGAGTATAATTTTCAATGATATTGTGCTCGCCAATATTGTAAACTCTCGCTACGGGAGCACCTTCTCTGTGGCATTTCCCACACAAGAATGGGATATTCATTTTATAAGTCCGGGAAATAGGGTTTTTTGATGAGATTACATTATGAGATCCATGGCATTCTTTACAAGTAGGTGCATATAAGGATTTTAGTTTTAAAGCTTGGCCATGTACACCTCTGTCATATTTTATTTTCACCTCTTTATGACATGTTCCACATTGTACAGGTTTCAATACGGGATGTGGAAAATCTTCAACATTGGCATCGGTATGACATGATACACATTTCATATCTTTATGTACCGATTTTTTTAAAACTTTGCCTGTTATATATAATGATACGGTTTTCCCATTTATCATGGTTTTTAGGGTCGAGTCCTGGTGGCACATTAAACAATCGTCATTTGATTGACTATAAATAAAATTTTGCTGAATAAAATTCAGGCAAATAAATGCTATAAGTATTTTTTTTATCATATCAATTGTTTTGAAGTTGTTTAATGTTCCCTAAAACCCAAAGTAGAATATTTTGCTGCTGTTATCCTTGAAACACCAAGGCCTTTTTCTATAAATTCTATTTTTGTATAAGGATGTTCAAAAAGATTATTCAGCAAGTCTTTTATTGCCAGATAGAGAACATTTATTATTCTCCCTGTTCGTGCGTGTGTCCTGCAATGAATCAGGGTACTTTCAAATATAGTCATCTTTCTGCTATTCGGGAAGGAAGTTCTTTGAGATTGATCCATCGTAACTTTGGGTGAAATGAGAGGCTTAGGGGTGAAATCCCCCCTTCCCTATCCGACTTATTCTATTCGGCATTGGTAAAGGCATACTCTTTGGCATATTTTGGTTGGAGTTGCCGGCATTGAGCAACTTGCCAATCGCGGAAACATCGGGGCAAGCCGTGTATGGCTTTAATAAGGGCGGGGGTTACTCCGTTTTCTTATATTCCGAGACCGTATACCCTGTTTCATCAACAGCTTTTTCAATATCTTTAACTTTTGTTTTGGTAGTGTCGAAAAGGACTACACTTTCTTTTTGCTTGTATGATGTCTCTACATTCAATACTCCTTCAAGTTCTGAAATGTTGTGGTTTATATGCCCTTCACAAGCTGAGCAAGCCATATCGTTAATTGAGAATTTCATTTTAACCAGGTTTTTCTCATTCACAATTAGCACTTTCTTAGTTTCTTGTTTAGGGACAAAAATTCCTGAGTAATAAGGAAATGCCAATAGCAAAGCGGAAATAAGTGTAATAATCAGTAGAAACGATTTTGAATTGATGAATCTCCCTTTTGTTTCTTCTTCACAATCGCAGTCAACATCAGCACTTTTGGGCTTTACGGTTTTGTACCAGGCAACTCCAAGTACAATTACTGTTAATGCTATCAAATAAGGCCTAAAAGGTTCTAACCAGGAAAATGCAGAGGCAACTCCGCCCAAACCACCTAAAATTGCCAAAATGGGTGTGATACAACATAATGAAGCGGCAAGTGCTGCTAATATTCCGGCACCAAGCCATTTCTTATTTGACCTTTCTGTATTATCCATAAGTTTTATTTTTTTCTAAATAAAGTATAAATATAAGGCCTCTCGTTGCCCGAAGGCATAGTATAGGTGTAATCGAAACTATCAATCAACTCAAAACCGGTCCTCAGTTTCTCAATAAGCATTTCTTTACTATATCTGTGAACCGGAAGCCCTGAACATTTTGTTGCACTGTTTAAATTAAATTCAGCCAACAAGACAAAGCCACCACTTTTTACTTTGCTTTTTAGTAAATCAAAATAAATATCCTGCTCGCCTTTTTCTGTGAAGAAATGAAGGACAGCCCGGTCAATCCACAAATCAACAGGTTCTATATTTCTCAGTTTTGTTGGTTTAGTTAAATCATCAACAATACACTCGGTTTTCCCGATACCAAGCCTGCCTTCCAACTTTTTTAATGCTACTCCACTTATATCAGTAGCAATTAGGTTTGAGTACCCTGTATCAAGAAGTTCATCAACAAGAGTCGTACTTCCTGCACCAACATTTAAAATACGGGCAGATTTATCTAATTTTGCCCTGGCAACCAACTTCAAGGTAGGGCTAAGGTCAGTTTCGTACCAACTCAGTTTTTCTTCCGGGCTGTTTAAATAAGCTTTATCCCAGTGTTCTTTTAAATTAACTTCTTTTTTTGTTTCTGTTGTCGTAGAACAACAACTTTTACCTTTGTCATTAATATTACAACTATCGCCTATTGATGTAAATCTCATATTATATCCTTTTTTATCCTATCGAATTCCTCTTTATTGATTTCTCCAGAAGCATATCTTTTTTTAAGAATATCAATAGGCGTTTCTTTTTGCTCGTTTTGATAATAATTTTGATTCCATGGCGGCCTAAATCCGCCTCTGCCAAAAACCATAAAAACTACAAAAAACACTACAATTATCATAATAAAAGGGAAAATCCACATTCCCCCCATCCAAAAATGTTCTGTCCACATAATTATTTAGTTTCTTTAGTGATATCTTCGAGTATAGAAACCATTTTTTCAAGCATTTGTTTTGCGAGTTTAATTTTGGCTTCATTGTCAATCTCAGCAAATATCATTCCCATACACTTAGGCATCATATTGCTTACAAATTGAATTCTGTCTTCTGCGTCCATTTTAGAAAACATTTTCTCCATCATTTTCTCCATCATTGGCGGCATGTCTTCAGGCTTCATCATACCCGACATCATTTTCTCCATCATCTCTTTCATAAATTCATTCATAATATTTTTGTTTTAATCGACATTAGGAATAATGTCTATGTTGCTTTTTAACCGTTCAATTAATACTTCTCTCATCAATGCACAAGCCGTGGTTATTTTAGGTGAAGCAATTTTGTAGTAAACATTTACGCCTTCTTTCCTTTGTATGATTATACCGTTACTTACCATTAAAGATAAGTGCCTTGCGAGTGTTGATTTACCAACACCGATAAGTTCTGCTATTTCGCTAAACGACAGTTCGGCTTCTTTTAAGAGGTGTACTGTTTCCAGCCTGATTGGATGCCCCATTGAATTGCAGACTTCTGCATGTAACTTGAATAATATTTTATCGGAGTTCATATTTTCCCATATTCGCTATAATACAAGTTCGCGAATATACGAACTAATATTGATAATACAACATTAATTTTTTGTTTGAGCAGTGGGTAAATCTTACTCTTTTGGTTTTTGGTATTAGGATAGGCAAGTTGTGAATTGCTAAAGAGCTAGGGTAAGTTGAGTATGACTTTAGTGAGAACTTGCCAATCACTTAATCTTGAACCTTAATCCAAGGTATAGCTCCCGCCCTCTTGTTGGCCCCCAAACATTTGAAGTATCAAAGTAGGGTCCGAAAGGGTCTTGCCAGCTTATGATTGGCCTTAGTTGCCTAAAATCGAAGATGTTCTCGCAGCCAAGATACACCTCAAACCTTTCCCAGGCCTTGGTAAATTGTGCACTTACAAGTGTGTATGGTTTCGACTTGCCAGGTGTTCGATATTCGGGTGGATTGCTATGTGTATTTGCTAATCTTTGCTCTCCGAACCAATGGATGTTCATGTCGTAATGCCATTTTTTGCTTTGAGGTTTGTAGGATAGGGTTGATATAATTTTGTGTTTCGGATTGAATGGCAGTACATATTTACTGTTATTAATTACCTGGTAAACATCTAAATAATTATAAGAAATTTTAAACTCAAAAACATCATAAAATTTCAGGTTTGTTTCGGCTTGAAAACCATTGGATATTGATGTTCCCGTAAAATTACTTATAATAGCTTTGGTAGGGTCGGTATCATAATCAGGAAATATCTGATTGGTGAATTGAGTCCGGTAAAAGTCAAGCCCATAAGTGGCTGTTACATTTTCCCAATATTTATTATGCGTAAGGTTAACTCCCCAATTAAAAGCAGTTTCCGGCCTCAATTGTTCGGTAATAATAATGTCCCGTGAACTTGCCAAAAGATTGATGTTTTCACTAAACAGGTTGATTGTTTTGTATCCTGTGCCTGCCGATACTCTTGCAGTGGTATTTTCTGCCAGTTCATATTTAAGTAAAGCCCTTGGTGTAACAAAATATCCAAAAGTATTATGTTTATCTAACCTTAATCCTGTTATAAGTACGATTTTATCACCTTTCCAGTTGAATCTATTTTCGGCAAAGATACCGGGTATTATTTCATTTTTTATGTATTTCCCGTTGTATGTCCTCCCCAAAGTATTTTGGCCGAATGATATATTTTCCTCTCTGTTTTGATAGCGATAACTAAAACCTGTTTTAAGAAGGTGTTTCTTGCCCCATTTTAGCTCGTACTGCAAATTGGTATAAAAACTAAGTTGTCCGGCTTTATAGACAGTTGTCCCGAAAGTGGAGTTCTGGTTTTGATAAAAAGCAGATGAACTAAGTACAATACTTTTCTTTGAGTTGAACCGGTAGCCTGTTTTGGTGTATATTTCGGGTTGGGAATATTTTAAGGTTTGCCCATAGCTGTTAGTCGTTCCTTCGTCAGAAGAAGGGTTGAAAGTTATTTGTCCGCCAATACGCTGTTCGTTTACATAGCGTAACCCAATGAGGGAGTTAAGCCCCCAACTATTTTCGTTACCATATTTCCATTTGTTATAAAAGGAATAGCGGGTAAGTAACGGCAGGTCGAGGAATGTATCATTGTCGCGGTCAAACTTATTGGCAGGCTGTGTGGTATGGGCTGCGAAAAGCGTACTCCATTTCTTAAATTTATGAGAATAGTTGGCGTTGAATTGTTTCTCCATAAAACTATTTACATATAAATTAAGGAGCAGTTTTTCGGAATTACCGGGTTCTTTCAGCTCTATATTGATTTGCCCGTTAATACTTTCAAAACCTTGCAGTACGGAACTGATTCCCATTGCTACATTAATCCTGTTAACCAAAGTGCCGGGGTAACTACTTATGCCATAAGTGTATGACAATCCTTGTATCAATGGCATCCCGTCAATCAGTACCTGGGTATAAATACCGGCTAAACCCATTATTCTTAACTCCTTGGAATTGGTAATCACATTAGTTGTGGTTGCCTGAACACTTCCTTCCGTGTCAAAACAACCGGCCAAATCGCAGCAAGCCGCTTTTGTCAGCTCTACCTGTGTAATAACTTCTGTTTTAACAGGGTTAATCTTTGATATGGATACACCTGCTCTTTCTCCTTCAACAACCACTTCCTTAAGGTTCATATCCCGTACCAACTTCACCGCAATATACTTTTGGTTTGAAATATTTATAGTGTCAGGCTTGTACCCGACATAGCTTACTACTATTCTACTTGATTTATCGCCCGGCAGTGCTATTTCGAACTCTCCTTTGGTGTCGGTAACTGTTCCGGTAGTAGTGTGAAGCCAATAAACACTTGCCCCGGTGAGTGGTTCATTATTGCCGTCAGTTACTTTTCCGGTAATGTTTTGTGCAAATACATTTTGGGTAATCAATAAACAAATAAGGGTATAGCAGATGTTTTGCAACATACTTATTTGTTTTTTACCGTATATGGCTTGTCATTTGGATTGTCGCAACCACTTGTATTTTCAATGGCAGCATAAATTTCTTTTTTAGTGGCCAAAGCAGGGTTATATTTCACCCCAAAACTTGATGTTACCCCCTCTTTAATAATTTTACAGCTTTTTACACCTTTGAGTTTTTCGACATTAGCGGCTATTATTTGTAAATCTTCTGAACAATCAGCTCCTTTAACTTTTATGGTTATAGTTTTTGTAGAATCTGATGTTTGTGTTGTTGTATTTTGAGAAAATACCGGATTTGTTGTGGCAGCCATAGCAATGAAAGCCAGGGTGAACAATTTAATAAGCTTCATTTTTTTTGATTTTATGAATTTAACAACATTTAATTCCCGATTTACTTTTCAAATGCCCTTTCTGAACACCAACCGGACAAGTTTCATCAATCCTTAACTTTAATCTTTCCCCTAATTCTTTAATATCCTTTTTTAACTGGGCGTTTTCCATTTCCAGGATTGCTTTTTGTATGTAATTATGGAAATTTGCTTTATTGGTTTTAATGCTATAATACACCCAGCGGCCTTCTTTCCTTTCCGCTATTAAGTTTGCATTTTTAAGGATTTTGATATGTTTTGAAATATTGTAGGTAGTAACTTCTAAAACATCCGTAAACTCACAAGCACAAAGTTCTTTTTCGGCAACCATTAATATGTGTAGAATCCTTAATCTGGTTTCATCACTTAAAGCTTTGAAAAGACCGGTATATTTATACATTCCTTATTTGTATAGTTGTACAACAACGCAACAAATATGGTGATAATTGTTATAACATCAAAATAGTTTAACATATATTCTACTTCTGAAATATCTTCGTCTTTATCCAGATTCCGCAAATAAATACCCAACAACTTTTTTTTTTAGGGGTTTTCAACCTATTATATTCTTTTTATCCACCTTGCAGTCCTTTTTTTAAATAAACGGTACTCTCCTTTTATTGCCAATGGTTTGAATCAGTTCGGCTAAATGATTTTATCATGAAAAAAAACCAACTCTTATTGAGCGTGCTTCTCTTTCATCCCCTAAATTTAACGAACTTTATGCAAAGCTCAAACGTAGTATCAAACTTAGTGGCAAAAGCCAAAATACTTTAACCGATTATGCCTAAAAGCAGTTGGGGGAATAAGGCAATGTAACAAATAACACAAAACAGCCCCAGGCAAAAACTAATCATTATGGTACCTCTAAAAACTGATTTTGTAAATAAAAGTGAGCGAAAAATGTCAGCATGAGGCTGATTTGCTTGTTAGACAATGCTTGCAGGAAATTCCGGCAATTCTTTTACCACCAATAGAACCTAATGATTAAGTGTAAATTTATTTATATATCAGAACCTTCCACTAACAAATAATCGTAAAATTAAGGTCAGCCTTTAAAACATATTTTTTTTAGAAGTTCAGAATTCACTATTTCAATATTTTTACCATTGATTTTTATGATTTCATCACGGTTAAATTCAGCAAAAATCCTTGATATACTTTCACGTGTATTTCCAGTCAAGTCACCAAATTCATTCCGGGTAAGCGGTAGTGTAAATTTATCGGAATTAAAAATTTCATTGGCAAAAAATAGCAATGCCTCAGCCACCCTTCCCGGACTTTGTTTTTGCAATTTGTTGACACAATTGTGAAAATGCTGCAACTCATTCTTGCATAATTCTACAATAATTTCGTAAGCAAATTGCCCGTTTTGGTTTATTAAATCCTTAAATACATTAATATCTATAAAACAAACCGAGGTTGTTGTTATGGCGGTTGCCGTGTAATGATTTACTTTATCGCCCAATGTAGTTGGAATTCCAAGATAAGTTGGTCCTTTGGCAACCTTTAGAATTTGCTCCTTTTCAGGCCCGGTAATATGTACTTTTACCAATCCTTCCCTAATGTAAATTACATTAGACGAAAGTGCATTTTGTTTAAAAATTATATCCCCCTTCAAAAAATCTACTTCCGTGCAACTCGACCCCAATTTTATTAAATCGCTACTGTCCAGCTTATCTGCGGCTAACGATTTTTTAACACAAGACTGACATAAATCCATCCCTCTATATTTTTTGAAACTGTCCTTAAAACTTTCTACGAATGTAGAAAAAAAAAGAATGTGATGAATATCACATTTTAGTTTCTTCAGCATCACACCGTTTTGCTTTTTCCCCATTCTGCTTCCACGTAGATTTGCTGCGTATTTATAATTAAAAAAAATAAAATGGCAAAGAAATTAACATTAGCACTTTACACTGGCAGTATTGACAAATTAACAGCTGCCGGCGTAATTCTTGGTGGCGCTGCCGCCGAAGACCTTGACGTTGAAATTTTCGTACTGCTTCAGGCAGCACACGCTTTTAAAAAAGAAAATGCAATGGACGACCAGCATTTTTCTGAACTGGCTGACAAAAAGGATGACTTTTTAGCATCGCTCAAACGACTTGGCACACCACATTGGATAGAAGCTTTTAAAACAGCCAAAGAAATGACAAATGTAAAAATTCACATTTGTGGTTTTGCCGGAAAAGTTTGGCATGGCGAAAAATTAGACGACTTTATCGACCTCGCCGATGACATTTGTGGCATTGGAGAATATATTTCTTCTGCCGAAGAGGCCGATATTAACTTGTTTATTTAATTCTTTTCAAAGATCGGATATTATGTCTCAAACATTGGAACAAAAGATAGAAGCGCTGGAAACAAAAGTAAAACAATTTCAAAATCAGCGAAAAGATCAACTTTCAATGGTGGTTTTTTCTAATGATATGGATAAAATGCTTGCTGCTTTAGTTATCGCAATTGGAGCTGCAGCAATGGATACTGAAGTAAAACTGTTTTTTACTTTTTGGGCAATTAGTGCACTTCGCGATAATGATAAAAAAGTTAAAGGAAAAGATTTCAGGTCTAAAATGTTTGGGACAATGCTTCCTCGTGGAGTTAACCAGCTGAAACTTTCGAAACTAAATATGGAAGGGCTAGGTAAAGATATGATTAAAGGAATCATGAAAAAGAAAAAAGTTGCCTCTCTTGAAGAAATGCTTACAACGGCAGGCGAACTTGGAGTACAAATCGATATCTGTGAAATGTCGATGGATTTAATAGGTTTAAAAAAGGAAGAAATAATTGATTACCCCAACTTAGGCTACTGTGGTGTTGCCACATTTTTAGCTGATGCCGGAGAAAGTAGTATTCAACTATTTATTTAAATAAATTAATAAAAAAACACAATTATGACTACAGAAGAATTAGTACAGGTAGCTGTTGACAAATCGGTTGACGCCCGTGGAACCTCATGCCCGGGACCACTTTTAGCAGCAAAAAAAGCAATTGGCCAAATTGAAAAAGGCCAGGTAATGGAAGTACTATCCGCCGACGAAGGCACACGCCGCGACATTCCTAAATGGTGCAATAAAAAAGGGTTCGAATATCTTGGCACCATCGAAGAATCCGGGTTTTTTAAAATTTTATTGAAGAAATAAAATGCCTGGCAAAGAAAATAATAGTCCCAGAATATTGATTTTTTCAACCGATAAAATTTCTGACCCGGCTATTGACATGGCAGGATTGTTAAAACTACATTACCCGCCAACTGTTTACACCATTCCTATACCATGCTCAAGTGCAATAAAACCACGTTGGATTTTACATGCACTTGAACATGGTTTCGATGGAGTCTTTATTGCCGCCGATGGTACCGATTGCCCGTATGGTGAGTCGTGTACCAAAAAAACCGGGCAAATTGTTGGCATAACTCATGAACTACTTAAAGAAAAAGGAATGGACCCTGCCCGATTAAAAATGGCAGCAATCTGTTCGGTGTGCAGCGAAGCTATTGTTAAGCACGTAAAAAGCTTTTCTGAATATTTATCAAAATCAATAAGCTAAAAACAATGCAGGAAGCAAATAGCCTACAATATGATGTACTGGTAGTTGGAGGTGGTATTGCGGGAGGTGAAGCGGCACTTAATTTGGCCAATTTGGGCTACAAAGTTCTGCTCATCGAAAAAGAACTTTCTATTGGCGGGAAAATGATACTGCTTAGCAAAGTATTTCCTACCCTCGACTGTGCGGCATGTATTACCACTCCCAAAGTCTCTGAAATTGCACGACATCAGAATATTACCATTTTAACAAGTACTGAAGCTGTTAAAGTCGATAAAAAGGGAGAACACCAGTTCGAAGTAATAATTCGTAAAAAACCAAGGTATGTAAATATTGAAGATTGTACCGGTTGCCAGTTATGCGAAGAAGCTTGTCCGGTGAGTGTTACCGACCAATATCAATACGGAATGGTTGGTCGCAAAGCGGCTTATATTCCATTTAGTATCGCAAGTCCGAGAGCTGCAGCCATCGACATTGAAAATTGTACTTTATGCGGTGCCTGCGAGAGGGCATGTCCAACAAAATGCATCGATTTCACTCAAACTGAAACAGAAGAGCTAATAAAAGTAAAATCGGTAGTTGTGGCAACCGGGTTCAACTTATTCGACCCCTTAAAAATTCCACGCTACGGTTACGGAAATTTCAAAAATATAATTACCTCGATGCAAATGGAACGTCAACTGGCGCCAACCCGACCATTCAATACTATTTTGCGCCCGGGAGATGGTAAAATGCCCGATAATATTGCATATGTTCTTTGCACCGGTTCCCGAGATAAATCGGTTGGAAATCCAATCTGTTCGCAAATATGCTGCATGTATTCAATCAAACAGGCTCAATTAATAATGGGCGGCTTACCCATGGCCGACGTAACTATTTATTACCTGCACATCAGAGCTTTTGGAAAAGGCTTTAACGAATTTTATGGACAGGCACAAGATATGGGTGTTGAATTTGTAAAAGGGAAAGTGGGGAAAATAACCGAAAAAGAAAACGGAAACCTACTATTACGCTACGAAGATATTGAAGCCGGGACAGTAAAAGAAGCCGAACACGACATGGTAGTCCTATCGGTAGGAGTTTTGCCCAACCAGGGAATTTCTGATATTTTCGAAAATCAAAAACTGGAACTCGACCCTTTTAATTATATCAACCAGGCTGATATATTAGCAAGTCCGGCTAAAACAAGTATTGATGGTGTATTTGTTGCCGGCACAGCAACGGGTCCAATGGATATTCCTGATTCAATTTTATCCGGAGGTTCTGCTTCAGCTGAAACAACCAATTATTTAAGGAGGGCCACATTATGAACAAAAAAATAGGAGTATATATCTGCCACTGCGGTGGAAACATTTCCGATTATGTTGATGTTGAAAAAGTTCGAAAAACCATCGATGGCGAAGAAGGAGTTTTTCTGGCAAAAACGACCATGTTTGCCTGTGCCGATTCCAACCAGAAAGAGATGGTTCAAGACATTCAGAGTCAGGAATTAGATGGTGTTGTTGTTGCTTCTTGTTCTCCAAAACTTCATCTCATTACTTTTAGAGGAGTTGCCGAAAGAGCCGGACTAAATAAGTACAATTACGTACATGCTAACATTCGGGAACAGGCTTCGTGGGCACACTCCGACAACAAGATTGGTGCTACCGAAAAAGCAATTCAATTAGTAAAGGCCGCTGTAGCGAAAGTTCGTAATGCCAAAGCACTCGACCCAATTAAAGTAAAATCGACAAATGCAGTTGCCGTTATTGGCGGAGGTGTTGCAGGAATGAGAGCGGCTATAAAGATTGCCAAATCAGGTGCCGAAGTATATCTGATTGAACGTGAATATTTTGTTGGTGGCCGCGTAGCACAGTGGGACGACCTTTGTGTAACGGAGGAAACCGGGAAAGAATTAATTACCCGCCTGTACGACGAGGTAACGAATCATAAACACGTTACTATATTCACAGGTGCCGAAGTTGTTGAAAACAATGGTAGCGTTGGAAATTTTAATCTGAAAGTTAAAATAACACCTCGTTACGTAAAACTATATTGCGAAAAAGGTGCTTTGCAAAAAGCCATCGATGTTTGTCCGGTTGAAGTTCCCAACCCATTTAACTTCAACATTACCAAACGGAAAGCTATTTTTCATAATTACCCAAGCGAATATCCGCAATTGCCGGCTATCGATATGAAAAACTGTACGCGTTGCGGCGAGTGCGAAAAAGTTTGCAACAGTATCGATTTAAACCAGAAAACTGAAATTCTCGACCTGAAAGTAGGCTCTGTTTTACTGGCAACAGGTTTCGATCCTTACGAACCAAAACAAGGCGAATTTGGCTATGGCGAATTTGATAATGTGGTTACTCTTCCTCAGTTTAAACGAATTATTCATTATTGCCCCGATAAACTCACCTACCACGGGAAAGAGATAAAACACATCGCTTACATTTATTGTGTGGGTAGCAGACAGGTAGATGGCGAAAATAAATATTGTTCGCGTTACTGTTGTTCGTCTAATATTCATACGGCAATTACTGTTAAAAAGAAATATAAAAATATTTACAACTACCACTTTAACAGGGGAATACGTACTTACGGAAAAGCTGAGGTATGGTACGATGAATCATCGCGTTTGGGTGATATTTATTTGCAATCATTCGAGGATAATCCACCAACTTTAGAAAAAGAAGGCGACAAAACCATTGTGAAAATACAAGATGTTCTTACTGCCGACAAAGAGTTGGAAGTAGCGGCAGATTTAGTTGTGCTAGTAACAGGAATGGTTCCGCGAAAAGACAATGCAATTGGAAATTTATTGAAAGTACCGCGTGGCCGGGATAAGTTTTTTAATGAAATACACATGAAATTGCGTCCGGTGGAAACTGTAATTGATGGAGTAACCATTGCCGGTGCATGCCAGGGCCCAAAAAATATTATGGAATCGGTAAACTCTGCTCTTTCTGCTGCCACTAAATCATTTACCCTCGTCGATTCGGGCGAGCTGGCACTGGAACCAACCATTGCTTTAGTTGACGAACAAAGTTGTGAGTGGTGTGGCAAATGCGAAGAAACCTGCCCATACAGTGCTTTCGATAAAATTGAAAAAGATGGAAAATTTATTGCTTCGGTAAATTCATCGGTTTGCAAAGGTTGCGGAATGTGCCTGCCGGTTTGCCCATCTAATTCGCTTGACCTGATTGGACTCACCGATAAAGACATGGAGAATATGATAAACGCCTTAATTACAACCGTTTAAATTAGTTTACAATGGAAATTGAAAAGGGTAAAACGGCAAAATATTTAAGGGGAAAACAACCGGTTGCCGAGCAGGTAAAAGAGCAACTCAAACATTTCACTAAAACAAAAAAGCAATTTTTAAACGCATTGAAAGAGGGTGAAAAAACAATTCCTGAATTGGCAAAAGAGTTGAACTTGCCAGCCGATGAGGTGATGTATTATTTGATGAGTTTGCTAAAATATGGTTTAATAGAAACCGGAGAGATTGACGACATGGACGAATATTTTTATTATAAAATAAAAAATAATGGCTAGGATAAATCCTGAATTCTCAGATAAACTAAAAAAATACGGGGCGTTTGATTTAAATGCCTGTTACAACTGCGGAAATTGTACAGCAGTTTGCAGCCTTTCGGACGAGAACAATGCTTTTCCGCGCAAAATGGTGCGTTTAAGCGTGCTGGGGCTGGAAGAGGAAATTGAAACATCGCTCGAACCCTGGCTTTGCTACTACTGTGGCGAATGTAGCACCACTTGCCCGCGCGAAGCCGACCCCGGCGAATTAATGATGTCGTTGCGGCGGTGGCTGACTTCGAAATACGATTGGACCGGATTGTCGGGGCTTTTATACAAATCATTGACTACAACAAGTATTGCATTTATCACACTTGCCGCAGCTGTAATTTGGTTTGGAGTAGCAGAACAGTTCAACCTCGAAAAAATAATACACTTTGGCCACTATTTCGAAATAATAGCTATTAGTGCTGTTTTCCTGTTGATATTGCTTCCCAACATAATACATATGTGGTGGTTAACGTTGGTAAAACCAAAATTTAAAGTCTCTTTTACGGCATACTTTAAAACCATTGCCGAACTGTTTGTGCATATGTTCACACAAAAACGTACGCTTGGTTGCGGTGATAATCAATTGCGCTGGTTCGAGCATTTTATCCTGGTAATTGGCTATTTAACGTTACTTTTTACAACTGTATTTCTCAACTGGTTTGAAACCTCTAGCCTAATAATTATCATTCTTGGTTATGTTGAAAGCACAATTATTTTTGTAGTTACTTTCGATTTTGTGCGTCGCCGTATTCAACAAAAAACTGAAATTAGTAAACACTCACATCCCAGCGACTGGTTTTTTGTAATCTGGCTGTTTTTAATGGGTGTAACTGCTTTTGCTGTTCGTTTATTTGTAGATATTAACCTTATCGAAAAGAATATATGGCTGTACCTGGTTCATCTTACAGTTCTGGTTCAGTGGGCATTAATAATTGTTCCGTTTGGTAAATGGACACATTTTTTGTACCGCTCGTTTGCCATGTATTTTCAAAAAATTCAAATAAAACTCCTCGCAGCAAGCTGACGAGGTATCTCAATCGAATCTTGATTTTTTTATAGTGCATCAAGATGCGGGGAATATAACCCTTGAGATCCCTCGACTATCGCTCGGGACTAGTTCGGCTAAATGATTTTGAAAAACAAAATCATAGTCTCACTGATTTAACCTTATGTTCACTTCGAGTTTATTAAATATTATACCATTATCCTCAGTCCATATCAGGAGTTTTATCCATTACGCTTTCCATACGTTTACATGCAGAACAACCTGTTGCACCAAATTCAAGAAAGGTAATTTCGTAGTTTAACCCGTTAACTGAATGATTGTAAAGCGAATCACCCAAAGCATTCTCCGAATGGATTATTTCGGGAGACGCTTGTTTTTGCATGATTTCAATAGAGGATACCATCTTTTTTTGTGCTGCGGCTTTTATTTTCACAAAAAGATTTCGATAGTTTTCGTGCAAACACTAAATAAGGAATTCATCGTTATCAGGCCAGATCTGATGTGTGTGAAGGGCAACTAATTCTCCTTCTGCAATCGCTCGTACGAATTCAATTGATTTATTCGGATACTCTTTAGCCATTCTATCAAAGTAATCAATAAACGGTTGAATTCCATCTCCGACTAATGGATTATGTTGAATGTATTCAGGCCCAACATATAAATCGGTTGCCTTTTTTCGGGTTTCCTCCGTAAACCATTTTATAAAAGGCTATCGCATTTTGTTTATTCCGTTTCAATATTTCATTCATCTGATTTGTTTGATGACTTACAACGATGGCAGTCGAGTAGGCAAGGGGAATTCCATACTTGCTTTTTTGTATAGTTTCAGTAAATATTCTCTTCTCTAAGTTACAAAGAATAATCTATTAACTACTGCTTCAGTAAGCCGTGCTAAATTTATTGAGGATTTGTATTCCCTTTTGGTTAACGGGTTTCCAGTAATGTCCCTCCAAGGTTATAATTCTGGATATTGGGCAGATCAGGGTTGCCTACGCCGGCTTCCATTAATTCCTCCAGCCTGGCAAAGTGGTGTTCATAGATGCCCCTTGGTGATGTTTTTTCGTTTTTGCAAATAGATGCTGCCATGCCAATAACTTCGCCCATCATACCCGTTGTGCGCATTAACCTGACAGTGCCCAGGGCCACATGCGATACACTAATATCACGCCCTGCCATCATCAGGTTATTGATATTTTTAGAGTACAGGCACCTGAA
>UOEP01000155.1_pt1 | contig 15825 bp, 13 predicted proteins | sample 1989931 | NCBI WGS metagenome assembly UOEP01 (sample SAMEA4712198, study PRJEB27164) | hydrothermal vent metagenome | biome: marine basaltic hydrothermal vent biome; feature: marine hydrothermal vent; material: mineral | place: Pacific Ocean | collected 2011-06-14/2011-07-23 | depth 1691 m
TATAATGCGACCGGCGGTGCTGCTTCGGCACTGGTGGCATTACTCGAATTCCCCAATGCCCAGGCAGGCGATATAGGTTCACTATTAGTCACTGTACTAGGCTTGATTATTGGGTCTATTGCATTCAGTGGCAGTATGATTGCTTACGGAAAGCTTGATGGGAAAGTGGGCGACATCATGGGCGGCTATATGAAATATATCAATGTTATTTTATTGGCAGGGACTCTCGTTTTAGGGGCATATATTATTATTTCAGGGCAGCAACCCGATGAATTGGGTTGGGCAATTTACACCTTGTTCGCTGCCGCCCTGTTATACGGAGTACTATTTGTAATGCCCATTGGCGGTGCCGATATGCCTGTGGTAATCTCATTATTGAACTCATTTACAGGAATTGCAGCTGCTATGGCAGGTTTTATTTACAACAACGAGGCTATGATACTGGGTGGTATCTTAGTTGGTGCGGCAGGTAGTATCCTTACGCTGCTGATGTGTAAAGCTATGAACAGGTCGCTGCTGAATGTAATAATCGGTTCATTTGGCGGTGGCGGAACTGCTATCGACAGGGAAAAAGGGGTTATTAAAGAAATATCTTTAAGTGATGCGGCAGTACTATTAAGCTACTCGCAAAAGGTTGCTATAGTCCCCGGCTATGGATTGGCTGTGGCTCAAGCTCAACATATTGCCCATGAGCTTGACACATTGCTCGAGGGCAAAGGAGTAGAAGTAAGGTATGCGATCCACCCTGTTGCCGGACGTATGCCGGGCCACATGAACGTATTACTCGCTGAAGCTGATGTGCCTTACGAGAAACTGGTTGAAATGGACGATATTAACCCTGATATGCCAAACATTGACGTGGTGGTGGTAATTGGCGCCAACGATGTGGTCAACCCGGCTGCACTTGACGACCCGTCAAGCCCGATTTACGGGATGCCGATTATTATGGCACACCAGGCTAAAAATATCATAGTCATGAAACGTGGTATGGGTAAAGGTTATGCAGGCATTGAAAACTTCCTGTTCTTCAATGATAAAACACGGATGCTGTTTGGCAATGCTAAAGACTCGTTGCAAAAACTTGTTGCCGAGATAAAAAGTATGTAGATGAAAGTCGTAAGTAGAAAGTAGATTAAAAATATTAGAGGAGCCCGGCTTTTATTAAGCCGGGTTTTTATTTTAATAAATAGTAGGTTTTATAAGCCGCTTTGAGTTTTAATGAAAAAATTAATTGAATAACACCATGCTAATTTATAATTTTGTCTATGAAGTTGTCTAAATTTTGTTTTTTATAATAAAATAAAAGGATAATTTTTAGACAGCTTCTATGATACTCCACATTATTTTGTAACAATCCCTTAATGGGATAGGCTTATTGTAAAACTGTTAATTTATGGGTGAAATAGTACTCCACAAAGGAGACATCACAAAACTCAGGGTTGATGCCATAGTAAATGCAGCCAATACATCGCTTCTAGGCGGAGGGGGTGTTGACGGGGCAATCCACCGGGCTGCCGGGGAAGGGCTACTTGCCGAATGCCGGGCACTGAACGGCTGCAAAACCGGAGATGCAAAAATTACCAAAGGTTACAACCTCCCGGCTAAATACGTGATACATACAGTTGGCCCGGTTTGGAATGGCGGCAAATACAACGAGCCTGAAAAACTGGCATCCTGTTACCGCCGCAGTTTGGAAGTGGCAATCGAAAATGGGGTGGGAACAATAGCATTCCCCAATATCAGCACAGGGGTTTACGGCTACCCTAAACAGGAAGCCGCTGAAATTGCCATCAGGAATGTGGGGAAATACCTTTCGGAATACCCATCAATTGAAAAAGTTATTTTTTGTGTGTTCGATGTAGAAAACTATGCACTCTACAGTAAACTTTTAGGAGGCTTATAGAATTTAATCTTTCCGTAACTCTATTAAAACCTGTTCGATAATAGAAATAATATTTTGGTGGGAGCCTTCAAAATTATTCGCCATAAAAGAGAATGCCAGCTCCCTGCCTGAATCGGTAGTCAGATACCCTGCGTAACACCTTACCCTCGTCATCGACCCGCTTTTACATTTCAGGCTGCCATTGGGGAAATTATCAGGGTCGAAAACATAAAGAGTGCCTTCGCCGGGCGATGGCAGCGAATTTTCAAATACCCGGGAATGAGAACTGCTGTTTTTCATAAATAGCAATATATCTACCACCTGCCTGGGGGTAATTGCATTAAAATGCGACAAGCCACTGCCGTCCTCCAGGAACATCCCGTGCGTATCAATGCCTTTGCCTGCCCAGAACTGTTTAATTAACCCCACACCCGTTTCGGTTGACCCGTACCCGTTTTTCTCATAAGCAATTTGCTTAGCCAGGTGTTCGGCAAATAAATTTATGCTCTCGTGGTTCATTACTTTGACAATCTCCGATAAACGCGGCGACTTTTGTTCCAAAAGCAATTTTAACACCTTATTATTAGATTTGCCTTTTACTACCCTGCCTTTAATTTCAACTCCTTTTTCCCTCAACCCCTCAATTAAATCATTCCCCAATACCAGCCCTGGTTCAGGCATAGATGCCCTGATGGTAAACTCCCTTCTATTTTTAGGGATTGTGCCCCTGATTATTTTTTTACCAACCCATGGGCTGCCAAATACATAAGCCAAATCGCGGTTGTCATTCGAAGATATAACTTTATTAACCAGTTCTAAACCGTTAACCTCGGGGTTAATGCTGATTATCCGGGTTGGCTCTCCGGCTGATGCTGACATAAATGTTATCCGGAACATATTGTCGTATACGGAGATAGCACTTGCCCCTGCTCCGTAATAGTTGCCAATATCTTCCCAAATCCAGGTATTGGGGACGGTTTGCCCTTCGTAAATTGTACCATCCAAAATAATATTGCCATTAACCTTACTTATCCCGGCTGCAACAACAGAATCTATCCAGGTATCAGGGAAGTTGGAGTTGGGGGGGTAATTATTAAAATATTCTGAACCTAATGTTGGGTCGCCTCCTCCGATAATAACCAGGTCGCCAGCCAGTTCTCCCGATTCAGGGTTAATATCGCCTGAATATGCCAGTTCTGTTTTAAACCGGTAATGCTCCCCCAATATTTCAAGTGCAGCCGCCGAGGTAGGCAACTTCAGGATGGATCCCGGCACCATTGAAGTATGAGCATTATTCTCAAAAATTATTTCTTCAGTATTTAAATCAACAACCAAAAGCCCTATTTCTGAGTTTGCATAAGCAGGGTTGTTTATAAAATTATTGAGGCAATTTGATTTTATTTCCTGCCCAAAGCATAAATGGGAAAAGAAGATTGTTATTAAAAGCGAAAAAGTTTGTAATTTCATGCAATAAAGAAAATAAAAATTTATGCTTCGAACAATTTTAATCGTCGGAACCGGTGGTTTCACAGGCAGTGTCTTAAGGTACCTTCTACAGATTTTGGTAGAAAAATGGCAGGATAGTACATTCCCATTAGGTACATTCATCGCTAACATCCTGGGTAGCTTAATAATTGGAGCGGTATTTGCCCTTGCGGAAAAAGGGGATATTATGAGTCCCGAATGGCGTATTTTTATGACGGTGGGATTTTGTGGGGGGTTTACAACCTTTTCGGCATTTGCCTATAATAACCTGAACATGCTCAAAGATAATGCTATTTATTATCTGCTACTGAACATTGGCGGGAGCCTTACCCTGGGCATCCTTGCTGTTTACCTGGGGATTATCCTCATAAGAACAATTTTATAAAATTAAAAACTATGAAGATTAAAGGAAGTGCATGGTTACTGAAAATATATACAGGAGAAGGGGACAAGGTTAACGGAAGGCCTCTTTATGAAGAAATAGTTTTTGAGGCCAGGAAAAAGGGGCTTGCCGGAGCCACAGTGACTAAAGGGTTAATGTCGTATGGAGCAAGCCATTCGATACACACCATGAAAATTTTTGCACTGTCGAGCGACTTGCCTATTATCATTGAGGTCATCGATAAAAAAGAAAAGCTGCAAAAATTCATTGATAAGGTCAATGAATTATTTGAGTTAAGTAAAAAAGGCGGTTTGGTTACACTGCAACCACTCCAGGTTATAATGTACCGGAAAGGAGAAAAATACATCCAGTTCAACTCATTTTAAATCTATATGAATTATTGTTGTTCATATAGTTATTCTAAAGCTTTTTTTTACAGGATTACTATCTTTGGTTAGGTTTTTCGGAACCAGTGAGAAATCAGATAGTAAGTCAGCCATTTATTTAGCTGAAAAGTTTAACGATAAAACAATTTATAATGTTAATTAACAATGTAATCGGAAGAGAAATCCTTGATTCCCGTGGTAATCCAACCATAGAAGTTGAAGTAATTTTAGAAAGTGGTATTGTTGGCCGTGCTGCCGTACCGTCAGGTGCATCCACCGGTGAGAACGAAGCTTTAGAACTTCGTGACGGAGACAAAGGCCGCTACCTTGGAAAAGGTGTATTAAGAGCTGTTGAGAATGTAAACACTGTTATTGCAAAAGAGGTTATTGGAATGGATGCTACCAACCAGGTTGCAATTGATAACAAACTATTGGAATTGGACGGTACCAAAACAAAGTCAAACCTTGGGGCAAACGCCATGTTGGGAGTTTCGCTGGCAGTTGCAAAAGCTGCTGCTGAATACACAGGCCTTCCTCTTTACCGTTACATTGGCGGGGTAAATGCAAAATGTATCCCTGTGCCGATGATGAATATCATTAATGGTGGCTCCCACTCTGATGCCCCTATTGCATTCCAGGAATTTATGATCCACCCTGTTGGTGCTCCTTCATTCCACGAAGGGCTGCGCATGGGTTCTGAGATCTTCCACCATTTGAAAAAGGTATTAAAAAACCGTGGGCTAAGCACTGCAGTTGGTGATGAAGGTGGTTTTGCCCCTGAGCTGGAAGGGACGGAAGATGCATTGAACAGCATTATCGAAGCTATTAAAAACGCGGGTTACAAGCCGGGCCGTGCAAAAGATGGAGGCGATGTTTCTATTGTAATAGACTGTGCCGCTTCTGAATTCTACATTGACGGTGTTTATGATTACTCAAAATTTGAAGGAGAAGGTGGCGCAAAACGTACTTCTAAAGAACAGGTAGCTTATTTAGCCGAACTGGCTGAGAAATACCCTATTGATGCGATTGAAGATGGAATGGACGAAGGCGATTGGGACGGATGGGTTATATTGAATGAAACCATCGGGGGCGATTGCCAATTGATAGGTGACGATATTTTTGTAACCAATGTTGAGTACCTGAAAAAAGGTATCGAGTTGGGTGCCGCTAATTCCATCCTTATCAAAGTAAACCAGATTGGTACGTTAACTGAAACCCTGGATGCCATTGAAATGGCCCACCGTGCAGGTTATACAACAGTTACTTCACACCGTTCGGGCGAGACTGAAGACACAACCATTGCCGACATTGCTGTTGCTACCAACTGTGGGCAGATCAAAACAGGTTCGTTAAGCCGCTCCGACCGTATTGCTAAATACAACCAATTGCTTCGTATTGAAGAAGAATTGGGAAGTAATGCCATTTACGGGTATAAAAAAGTATACAAAAAATAATAAGTAATCCGAACATCCCCGGAAGGGAGGTTTTGAGGTACATTAAAAATTAAAAGCCGGTACAAACGTACCGGCTTTATTCATTTTAAGGTGCCAATAAGGAATATGGATTTTTTTAACAGCTTCTGAGAAGCTGTCTAAATTTTGTTTTTTAGAATTATTATTGTGTATTTTTTTGTCAGATAAAGCAATTTGGAGGCGAATACAACACTGTATTTAACGATAAATTGCTGAAATATGGCGGGGAAAGACGCATAATAAAATAAAAGTATAATTTTTAGACAGCTTCTGAGATATACGCAAAAAACAAAATCAATCCCGGGATATGGTTTTAAAGATGAAGGTCAGATTAGTACAGAGAACCTTTAAATATTAATCGGTTTATCGACTTTTGCTTTTAAGAGCGCAATATCCAGTACATCCATAATAGTTTTAACAAAATGGAATTTTAACCCTTTCAAGTAGATGCTTTTTATTTCTTCCAGGTCTTTTTTATTATTTTCCGACAAGATAATTTCTTTAATACCGGCCCGTTTGGCAGCTAATATCTTTTCTTTGATGCCACCAACGGGGAGCACTCTGCCACGTAGGGTTATTTCTCCGGTCATTGCAATGCCTTTTTTTACTTTACGCTGCGTAAATGCCGAAGCCAATGATGTTACCATAGTGATTCCTGCCGATGGCCCGTCTTTAGGTATTGCACCTTCAGGGACATGCACATGCACATTCCATTCCGAGAAAACCTCAGCTTTCAACCCCATATTTTCTGCATGGGCTTTCAGGTATTCAAGTGCCAGCATCGCCGACTCTTTCATCACATCGCCCAGGTTGCCTGTGAGCGTAAGTGTCCCTTTCCCTTTACTGAGGCTGGTTTCCACATAAAGTATCTCACCTCCTACGGCGGTCCACGCTAAGCCTATAACCACGCCGGCAAAATTATTGCCCTGGTAAACCTCTTTTGTGTATTCTATTACCCCAAGGTATTCGTGAATATCTGTTTTAGTCAGCTTTTTATTGAATTTTTCCTCAAATGCGATTTTTTTGGCAATCCGGCGGATGACTTTTGCGATTTTTTTATCCAACTCCCTAACCCCTGATTCACGGGTATAGTGTTCAATTATATATTCTATTACCTCCTTAGGGAATGTAACATCGCCGGTTTTCAGCCCGTGGTTCTTCAGTTGTTTTGGGATAAGGTGCCTTTTGGCGATTTCCATTTTTTCCTCCACCAGGTAACCGCTCACTTCTATCAGTTCCAGGCGGTCTCTCAATGGAGGCGCAATGGTGCTGAGCGTATTGGCGGTAGCAATAAACATCACTTTTGAAAGGTCGTAATCTACCTCAATGTAATTATCGTGGAACTCGTAATTTTGTTCCGGGTCGAGGACTTCCAATAGCGCGGAAGCAGGGTCGCCGTGGAAATGCTTTGATACTTTATCAAGTTCATCTAAGATAAAAACCGGATTCGATGATTTTGCCTTTTTTATATTCTGGATAATCCGTCCCGGCATTGCACCAATGTATGTTTTCCGATGCCCCCGTATCTCCGATTCATCGTTTAACCCACCAAGGCTTACCCGTACATAACTGCGCCCCAGGGCTCTTGCTACTGATTTGCCGAGGGATGTTTTCCCAACTCCCGGAGGGCCAAAAAGGCAAAGTATTGGCGACTTCATGTCGTTTTTTAACTTCAGCACGGCTAAATGCTCCAGTATCCGTTCTTTAACTTTTTCCAATCCGTAATGGTCCTCATCCAATACCTTGCTGGCATGCTTCAGGTCGAAATTATCTTCGGTGTACTCGTTCCATGGTAGCTCAAGTAATGTCTGGCAAAATGAATATTGTACAGAATATTCACCTGCCACAGGGTTCAGCCTGTTCAACTTCTGTACCTCCTTGTCGAAAAATGCAGCTACTTCCTTACTCCACTTTTTATCCTTTGCCTTCTTTTTAAGCTCATTGATCTCCTGGTCAACAGGGTTCCCGCCAAGCTCGTCCTGAATGGTTTTCATTTGCTGGTGAAGCATGAACTCGCGCTGCTGCTTGTCCATGTCGGTTTTTACTTTCGACTGTATGTCGTGCTTCAGTTCCAGCATTTGAACCTCTTTCACCAGGTAGCTGATTGCCTGTACCCCCCGTTCCCTTAATTCATCTGTTTCAAGCAGGCTTTGTTTATCTTTTACATCAATATCTGTATTTGAGCAAATGAAATTGATCAGGAAAGTAGAATTCTCAATATTTTTTACCGCGAATGTTGCTTCGGGGGGGACGTTTGCAGCGAACTGTGCAATTTTTATAGACAGGTCTTTTAACGACCCGACTATTGCACTAAACTCATTACTGTTACTTTGCGGGAGGATATCATCCAACAGCTCGATACTTGCTTTGAAATAAGGGTATTCAGCAACATATTCCCTGATTTTGTAACGCCGTTTCCCCTGAATAATAACAGAAGTTGACCCATCGGGCATTTCCAGTATTTTGAGGATTTGAGCGACAGTCCCAATAGAATAAAGTTCATCTCCCTTTGGGTCGTCAATTTTATAATCTTTTTGGGCTATGGTTCCAAGCAGCCTGCTCCCTTTATTTACGTCTTTGATTAGTTGCAATGATTTTTTACGCCCTACGGTTATTGGCAAAACTACACCCGGGAATAAAACGGTATTGCGCAAAGGTAAAATCGGCAATACGTCAGGGACATCCACGTCCCTTAAATCAGCTTCATCCCCATCTGCAATAATCGGAATAAACTCCGCTTCATCATCAACTAATTCTGAGAAAATAATATCCTGGAATCCTGTGTCCTTCACCTTGCCCATTTAGCCTTGTTTATAATGACAGTATGTCTGTTCTAATTAATTTTGAATTGTGATTCTTGGTTTTACAATAGTTGTGCCATACAAGCAGATCGCTCATTATTAGCAATATACACAGTCCTGAAATAAATATACACTGCCAAAAATGGAAAGTTTTTCCATTTTTGGCTCATTCCCAAATTACCTTATAGCCAAAAAAAGCTCCGTTTATACGGAGCTCATATCTATCTGCTATCTTTATACAGATTATCTTTTCCTCTCATCCATGTGCTTTTTATATCGGCTCATGAATTTATCAACACGCCCGGCGGTGTCAACAAGTTTAACCTTACCTGTGTAAAATGGATGTGAAGTATTTGATATTTCCAATTTTACCAACGGGTATTCAACTCCATCTATTTCAACTGTCTCTTTTGTCTTTACAGTTGATTTATTTAAAAATGTGTGCCCATTAGACATATCCCTAAAGGCTACCATTCTATAATTTTTGGGATGTATTCCTTTTTTCATTGTATTGCTCCTTAAACCTTGTTTTTTACGGAGTGCAAATATAATTATACTTCAGATAATTCCAAAAACTTTTACTGTTTCAATTCCTGCTTTTTTTCTTTGGATTCGCCTGCCCCGATAATAGGGGCTCTGTGAAACGGTTTTTCCCTGTCAAATAAATAGCGCATTGTATAATGCGTTTTGACCTGTTTCCCTCCAACCGACTCATATAAAGAAATTATTTTAGGGTTGAAATCGCCTGCCCACGAGAGCTCAACCTCCTTATATTGAGGCTTGTTCACCATAAGTTTATCCTGATGCCAAAAAATGGCAGACTCAATACCTGAACGTTGAAACCGGGATACTACCCCCATTATCAAAATACGGGTACGGGTCATTACTTTTTTCCGTTTATAATAATAAAATTTAAGGATATTAATAATATTCATTTTCCCGTTCAACTTAGACAATATTTGATTTATGTCCGGGATCATGACAAATAAGGCAATAGGGTCGTCATTATGATAAGCAAACCAGATCATTTCCGGGTCAAGGATAGCTTTTGATGTTTTCAGGAAGTCACGTAAATCATCGGAGTCCAGCGGTTTAAAATGTTCATGGGAGTGCCATGCCCCATCATAAATATGGCAAAAATCTTTTATGAACTTCTCTGACTCTTTGTAGTTGAAATGTTTAAAACTATACCCTGGTTTATTGGCCACCCATTCGGCAATTTTCCAGAAACGCTCGGGGAAAGGGACTGAATAATCAAGGTGGTAACTGTATTGCTTAAAGTATATTTTAAATCCGTAATTTTCAAATAATCCAAGGTAATACGGAGGATTATAAGGCATCCCATACCCCTGGGGCATAAACCCTTCGACCAGCAAGCCCCAGTTCATATAATTCTCGCCAAAATTGATGGGGCCATCCATTGCTTCCATCCCGTTATCCTTCAGCCAACCGCGTGCAATATCAAACAATTTATTGGCTGCACCCTGGTCATTTACACATTCAAAAAAACCACAGCCTCCTGTTGGTTGCCCGTAGGTATATGCCTTGTCAAAGTTGATAAAGGCTGCTATCCTGCCTAACAACTGTCCTTTTTCACCCGTCAGTACCCAACGGATAGCTTTGCCGTTTTTAAATGCCGGGTTCTTTTCTGGGGAGAATATATTTTCAACCATACCCTCAATCGGGCATGCCCAGTTAGAGTCGCCTGAATATATAATATGAGGCACTTTATGAAAGGCTTTCCTTGTTTTTTTGTTATTAACCTCAAAGATTTGCATAATTCTTCAAATTACGAAAATAAATTAAGAATGGACTAACCTAATAAATTAGTCGGAGATAACAGGTGCTCTTTCAAAAGCCTTATTCCTGTCGAAAAGATACCTCATGGTATGGTGGGTTTTTGTATGGTGCCCTCCTACTTCTTCAAAAAGAGAGATCATTTTATGATTAAAATCTCCTACCCAACTCAATTCCATTTCATTGTACCAGGGCTTTTTTAGTAATGTTTTCCGTAAATGCCAAAAGATACCCGACTCAAGCCCCGACCTTTGGAACTGAGGCACTACCCCCATCACCAATACCCGTACACGGTTTATAACTTTATTCCTCTTCATATTTAAGAACCTGATAATATTGATCCAATTCATCCTCCCATTCAACCGTTTTAAGATTTGGTTGATATCGGGGATCATCATAAAAAACGCAACAGGTTCTTTTTTATGGTATACAAACCAAATAAAATCCTCCTCTAACGCAAATTTTGATTGTGCGATTAACTCTTTCAGGTCATCGGGGTCGATTGGTTTGTAGTTGTCGTGTTTTTTCCAGGCTTTTTCGTGAATTGTTATAAAGTCGGCAATATATTTCTTTTGCCCGCTAAACGTAAAATGTTCAAATTTATAGTTTGGTTTTTTTGCTACCCAGGCAGCTATTTCCCAAAACCTTGCAGGCAGGTTTGGGTCGGTTATATCCAGTTCGTAAGTATACTGTTTGTAATATGTTTTAAACCCATACCCTTCAAACAGGCTTTTGTAATATTCTTTATTATAAGGCATTCCGTATCCTTGCTGTACAAAACCATCAGCCAATACCCCCCAGTTAAAAAAATTCTCGCCAAAATTAATGGGGCCGTCCATTGCTTCCATGCCATATTCTTTCAGCCAATTCCTTGCCACATCGAAAAGCCTGTTTGCCGCTGCCTGGTTGTTTATACACTCGAAAAAACCACAGCCTCCTGTTGGCTGGGCATCAAGTGACGCGGTGTCAAGGTTGTAAAATGCAGCAATACGCCCGTACAGGTTGTTGTTATTGTCAACTAAAACCCACCTGTTGGCATCGCCATTCCTGAACTGCGTATTCTTTTCAGGGTTGAATACCTCCTCAATAGAACGGCGCAAAGGAGTAACATAGTTTTTATCATCGTTATATATTATCCGGGGTACATTGTGAAAAGCTTTTAAAGACCGGTTGTCGTTTACCTCGATTATCTTCATTGATAAAACGTTTGGTTCAGCCTTCGAAAATAATATTTTAACGGCGAAAAAAAAATAATCTGGCGGGTAAAGATTTTATATACATAGCTACGGCACGTGGCAATACAGGGTGCAGTGTAACGAAACCCTGTGGTATTGAGTAAATTGCAGGATATGTTTGAATGAATTCATAGACAAATACTTACAAAAAGGCTAATTGATGAGCCACGGCGGTTTATTTAGGTTGTTTACGGACCGCGCCAGGTGGGGAAAACCACTATGGTTAACCAGTTAACCCGTAAATTAACCCTCCCCTTCCGTTTTGTATCAGCTGATAATGTAGCGGCTCCCGGCGATTACTGGATAGAACAACAGTGGAATACAACAAGGGCTGGCAGAATCGTTGGCAGGCCGGTATGAAACAATATACATGGGGCATTGGCCGTTTGCCGAAAATGCATGAAGCATTTGGTTTTAATGAAGAACAATTTATATGGTTTGGGGGCTACCCGGGGGCAGCTACATTGATTGGTGATGAAGCCCGCTGGAAACACTATGTCAGCGAATCGTTAATTGAAGCATTTCCCCGAATAAGGCAATCATGTTTTTAACCCATTTCAAAAAAGCGTTTGTCAAAATTTATCAGTAGTAGCTTTTCGGTGGGGCGTGTAAAGGCAGTGTACATCCACCTGAGGTAATCAGTATTGATCATTTCTTCAGTTAAATACCCATGGTCGATGAAAACGGCTTTCCATTGGCCCCCCTGGGCTTTATGGCAGGTTACAGCATAGCCAAACTTCACCTGTAGTGCATTAAAATAAGGGTTTTCCCGTATCTTCTTCCAGCGCGATTGTTTATTACTAATGTCCATATAATCCTCTGAAACGGCTTCAAATAACCGCTTGTAATCATCACTCTGCAACGAAGCCGATTCAATATCTAATGTATCCATGAAGATTTTACAATCAATTTCAACTCCCTTATAATCAACAAATTTTAGGCAAACATCGGCAAACCGGAAACCATAAAGTTCTTCAAATCCGTGAATTGAAACAATTTCGGCTAAATCCCCATTGGCAATAAAATTTAGTTCTTCGCTGTTGCTTACCCAGTAATAATTATTTTTAACCACCATCAGTAAATCGTCTTTTGATATCTCTTCTTCTCTATAAAGGATAGAGTTCCGGATACCTTTATTGTACAGGTTAGCCCGTTTATTTGAGCGGGTGACCACAGTGGTTTCAAAAATCCCATACCGGCCGTAATAATCCGATATTTTCTCAATTAGCTCTTCGCCGGAAACTTTCTCTACATCCTCATTTGCCTGGCAATCAATTGGGAAGAACCCTGTATGGGCATCCCCTGAACTAATCAGGGTACGCATATAAGTTGCATTGGCTAATATCCCCGATTGCTTTGATTGGCGGACGACTTCTGTCAATTCAAATTCTTCGGCACCAAATCCGTATTGTTCAACCTCAAAAAGTTCCAGTGCCGGGCTCAGGCTTACCCCTACCGGAGGTAACTGGGCAGTATCGCCAACTAAAATTAATCGGCAGTTTTCACCTGAACAGGCATATTCTACCAGGTCATCAAGCAACCGGCCAGACCCAAAATTGTTGCTCTCCGTAGGTTTATTCGAGATCATCGATGCCTCATCAACAATAAAAAAGGTATTCTTATGCAGGTTCTTGTCAAGTACAAACTTTCCCATGCCATCTGACGATGACTGTTGGCGGTAAATCTTTTTGTGGATAGTAAAAGCCGATTTCCGGGTATAACCGGCAAGTACCTTAGCCGCCCTCCCTGTGGGAGCCAGTAAAACAGAATTTATCCCCAACGTGTTAAAAAGCTGCACAAGGAGGGCAAGCATGGTTGTTTTCCCTGTCCCGGCATAACCCTTAATAATAAAAATAGGATTACCGGCGCCTGAAGCAATAAATGCAGCCAGCCTGCTTATTAGCTGCTTTTGCCCATCGGTAGGGGTAAAGCTTAATTGTTTCGTTAAAACAGCCTCAATGTGATTTTTTATCATATAAGCTAAAATAACATTCTTGAAGGGAAAGTAATTTATTTTTTTTTATAAATTTGCAATCTGTCGAAATAAACTTATTAAAACTATATCAATGAGAACAGTAATTCAGATCGCCCTATTTTTTGTTGCACTGATTTTGGCATTTTTTATTTATAAAAGTATTCAACGGCCAATTGAATTTCAAAAGGCAAAAAATGAGAGGTACAAAGCAACTATTGAAAGGTTGAAAGATATTCGTAAAGCGGAACTGGCGTATAAAGACCTTTACGGGAAATTTACAGGTAGTTGGGATACATTAATCAATTTTGTAAAATATGATTCCGTAAAATTGGTGCGCAAAATTGGTATGCTGACTGATAGTATGATTGATGCAGGAATTACTGAAAGGAAAGCCCTTCGGTTAGGACTGATTATCAGGGATACTATACGGGAAAGTGTATTGACAACAATTTTCAATAAGGACTATCCAATTGATGAACTGAGGTATGTACCCGTACCCGATACTTTATCGGAGTTTCACCTGGGGGCAACAATTTTTACTACCGGTTCAGGTATTAAGGTTCCAATATTTGAAGCAAAAGCACATAACAATGTTATCCTTTCGGGCCTCGACCGTGAGTTGGTTATTAATTTGAATGACCAAAGGAGGGTTCAGGAAAGGTACCCGGGGTTAAAAGTCGGGTCATTGACAGAAGCTAACAATAATTCAGGTAACTGGGAGTAAATGGGATGCATGAACTAATTTGCACCGATGAAACATTCGATCCAAATTTTACGATAGAATATAAATTATCCATCCAGGTTGGCCTGGATGGATTTTCTTTTTCTATTCTTGACGATATCAGGAAAAAATTTGTGGTGTTTCAACATTTCCCTTATAATTTTAAACGCCAGTCGTTTTTAGCCCGTAAAGCGAATGAGGTTATCCAGAAAAACGGCATCCTTCAGAAAACTTATAAAAATGTTACCATATTGTATGTTACTCCTCAATGTACGATTGCCCCAAAACTCCCCCGCTTTACAAACTCCCCCGATGAGTTGATGAAACTTAATTATAACATAGCTGCCAATAATGAGACTGGTGCTTTCAATGTGGACCCTTTTGGAGGCACTATCTTCTTTTCGTACCCCGGGAAGCTAAAAGCATTTTTTTTATCCATCTATCCAGATTGTATTTTTACGCACCAATTAGAACCGGTTTTTAATCAGATAATAAAAAAGATCGAAGGAAAGGTAGTTCAGGCATACATCACAATAAATAATAAATATTTTAATTTAATTGTCACAAAAGGCAATCGGTTACTTTTCTTTAATTCTTTTAATTACCAGAATGGGCAAGATATAATTTACTTTATTATAACTGCCCTTAAAACATTGCAGCTAAAACCAGATGATGTACATGTTCATTTGAATGGGCAGGTGGCTGAGCATTCCGACGTGCATCAATTGTTGAAAAAACATTTCCGCAAAGTGAATTTTATCGGATTCAATACAGATTATCATTATAGCTATACCTTTGAGTCCGTGCCAAAACATCAGTTTTTCAGTGTAATTAACCCCATAGGATGAGGGTCGTAGGCGGAGAATACAAAGGAAGGGTATTTAAACCGGGGAAAAATTTCAAAGCGCGCCCGACTACTGATATCGCTAAAGAAGGTTTATTTAATATCCTAAATAACCGATATGATTTTAGCGAATTGAAGGTACTCGACCTTTTTGCAGGGACAGGAAGCATAAGTTATGAGTTTGCCAGCAGGGGCAGCCTGGATATTACGTTGGTCGAACTAAACTATAACCACCTCAGATTTATCCATAAAGTTATTTCGGAATTAAAGATTAGCTCCATAAAACCGGTAAAAGGGGATGTATTTAGATTTATTAAAAAATGCGCTGAATCCTTCGATATTGTATTTGCCGACCCTCCCTTCGACCTTCCTGATTTGGGGGATATCCCTGATATTTTGTTCTCTTCAACTATATTAAAGGAAAGAGGCGTATTTATACTGGAACACTCCAAAAGGGCCAGTTTTAACGAACATAAATATTTTTTGGAACGAAGGAGTTATGGGAATGTCTGTTTCAGTTTTTTTGCTCCTTTAAAGAAGAGTTAGAGGCTGTATGAAATCTGTTTCCTGGAATTATTATATTGTTTTTTTCCGTTTTCCTATTGCAGGAAAAAAAAGAAAACATATATTTGCATCACCTTTGAAAATGGGGTTGTAAAGCTAATCAAGCTTCCTCAAAAGAGGAAGGATTTAGAAGTAAAAGATTAGGTTCTTATATAATAATGAAATAAATGGTGGCGTAGTTCAGTTGGTTAGGATACCGGACTGTCACGCCGGGGTCCGCGGGTTCCCCGAGCACTCGGGGCCGTCACCGCAACAAGTTCTAAATTTATTGAAAGGTTAAA
>UOEP01000105.1_pt1 | contig 15722 bp, 11 predicted proteins | sample 1989931 | NCBI WGS metagenome assembly UOEP01 (sample SAMEA4712198, study PRJEB27164) | hydrothermal vent metagenome | biome: marine basaltic hydrothermal vent biome; feature: marine hydrothermal vent; material: mineral | place: Pacific Ocean | collected 2011-06-14/2011-07-23 | depth 1691 m
TTTCCTGTGACATATCCATCGGTTTCAATCAGTTAAATAAAAGGATGGAAAACGAGTATTATTTATCAAGATTTGCTGAAAGTCCATACAATGGTATTTTCGACACATTAAGATCTAATCAAAGTATTTATGAACAAAAGATTCAATCACTCTATCTGGCAGCACAACTTGGTTTTAAAGACTATTTATTTTTAGATTTCTTGGGACGTAAAGAGAAGGGTGAAAACCTGAAAAATAATGAATCATCCTTTTTTAGCCCCTCTGCAGGCGTTTCTTTAATCTTAACAGATGCATTTAATATTAATTCAAACATACTAAACTACTGGAAACTAAGGGCTTCATATACTAAATCAATAATCAGGAAGGGTTTACAACACATCTTGCCTATATCAACGGCAGAAAATAAAGATATTTTTATTGAATCATGGGAAATGGGCTCAAAGGTTATTTTATTAAAAAACAGATTAAGTTTTGACATAACTTATTATAAATCCATACCTACCAACCTTGCAATCCATTTAGGTGTTAATTCTAATTCGGGGTATTCTACCTTTGTAAAATACGATGGGAAAATTGAAAATGAAGGAATGGAAATCAGCCTCAACCTAAGCCCAATAAGTTCGCCTAAAGGATTCAATTGGGATATAAATGCAAATTATTCGCACAACTATTCCAAAGTCGTAGAACTTACCCCTGATGTAGAATCATTGGCTATTCCTTCTGATATAATTTCAAACCGCATTGAAATAAGAAGTGGGCTACCTTACGGAAATATCGTAGGCTATGCTTACCGAAAAAATTCAGACGGGCAACGGATCGTTAATAAAAACGGGAGTTACGAAAGAGAGTCGAAACCAACCATCCTTGGCAACACTAACCCTGATTGGATAGGAGGATTGAATAACACATTGTCATATAAAGGTTTTTCACTGAACTTCCTTATTGATTTTGTACAAGGAGGTGAGTTATCTTCTACCACTAAATATCAAATGACTGCTTTAGGCACAGCTAAATTCACAGAAGAAGGGCGCAGGACGCAGGATACTGATGACGATGGGAACCAGTTACCTTATGTAGGGGTTTTACCCGGAGTAGTGGAAATAAAAGACTCTGAGGGGAATGTCGTTGGTTATTCCCCAAACACAAATGCAGTCAGTGGCCAGGATTATTGGGCACAAAGGGCATGGAACAATATAGGCGAAGAATTTATCCTGGATGCAAGTTATATCATGCTCAGGGAAATAATGCTTAGTTACAATTTCCAGCCTTCAGTTTTAAAAAGGACTCCATTTAAATACCTCACTATCAACCTATTTGGCAGGAATCTATGGTATATAAAAGAACAGATGGAAGGTTTGGGTATTTCACCTGAATCAGCACCCAATACTTCAGCATGGGCTCAGGGATTAGAGGTATTTTCACTACCGCCCACACGAACTTTCGGAGCTAGTATTAATGTTTCTTTTTAAATAGATAATGCAAAGCTTACAGCAATTAGCTACTTAAACGGCGTAGTCATATACCCTTCAATATCCGTCCGGTGTTTAAGCATTATTTTTCGTTTTTATTTGTAACTTTATGACCTCTTCGCAGCAGGGTTCCATAAAATTAATACTGCAGGGATTAATGCTACTAAGAAAACAATAAACAAATATTATTGAAACACAAGGGAATAAAAAAAATCCCCAATAAAAAACAGATAGTCCTAAGCCTCTTCCTTTGTAGATTTATTATTATATATTACTTTTGATAGTTTTAAAATGCAACCTTATTATTTTAGGTCAATTACACAAAACTTACGAAAGCTTACTTTTAAACAGTTAATTTTATGAGGGACAATAAAACTTATACTACAGTGCAGCTTGTTACCCTGGTTGCATTACGGTTTCTGATTGGCTGGCATTTATTGTACGAAGGATTTTCAAAACTTCTCAGCCCCAATTGGACATCAGCAGGGTTTTTAAAAGAATCGCAGTGGATTATGTCCGGATTCGCCCAGTGGGTCATCTCGAACAATGGGGTTTTAAATGTAGTTGATTTCCTGAATACCTGGGGATTGATTGCTATTGGAATAGGATTAATAATGGGCCTGTTTACGCGGACAGCTGCTATTGCAGGCGCACTCCTCCTTTTTATGTATTATTTAAATAATGCCCCAATTACCGGTATTGAATATTCTATCCCATCGGAAGGGGACTACTTGATTATCAGCAAAACACTGATAGAAGCCGTTGCACTTTTCGCATTGGCAGTATTCCCAACCGGTTCAATTATTGGTTTAGACGCTATAATTGCCCGTATTAAAGGCAAAAAAAATATAAACTAAGGGGAAATATCATGGCAAAAGAAAAAGGACAAACACAGCAACCCGAAGGAAAAAATCAGCAGTCGCGCAGGGCAATGTTAAAAGCCCTGGCGGGGATCCCTGTATTGGGGGCATTTGCGTATGAGTTGATGGAAAAAAGGTCGTATGACCAGCTAAAAAAAACAAGGCTGATAAAAGAATTAGGGCTTGACAATATACCGTCACCAACTAAAATCTCAAATGCAGGGAAAGGCAGCCTGCTCCGTATTGGGATAATCGGTTTTGGCAACAGGGCTGTCAATTTATCAAAAGGGCTTGGGTTTATGCACCCTGACGATATAAAGGAAGGGCGTAAGAATGGGAGCCTTGACGATTGGCTGGCACAGGAGGATTTGAATGTCGCCATAACAGGGATTTGCGATGTTTTCGACCTGCATGCTGAAAAAGGGCTTGCAATCGCCAGGAATGAAGCGCAAACAGGAGGGGCAAAACCTTCGGGGCTGCCGGTAAAACGCTACCGGACTTACCAGGAACTGCTACAGGACGACTCTATTGATGCAGTAGTTATAGCAACCCCCGACCACCACCATTCCCATATAACTATTGATGCCGTAAAAGCAGGCAAACACGTTTATTGTGAGAAAAGTATATGCGTTACAGAAGATGAATTATATAAAGTTTATGATGCGGTTAAGAATAGCGACCGGGTATTCCAGTTAGGCCACCAGATTACACAAAATGTTGTTTTCCAACAAGCAAAAGAGGTCATCAAAAAAGATATCCTTGGGAAAATAACCTTAATTGAAACAACCACTAACCGCAATACGGCCAGTGGGGCCTGGATCAGGCACCTTGATGCAAATGGCAACCCCAAACCGGGGAGTCTGAAAACAATTGACTGGGCACAGTGGCTGGGCGACCGCCCGAAGGTGCCTTTCAGCATCGACCGTTATTATAACTGGACTAAGTTTTTCGCTTATGACACAGGTATGCTCGGGCAGTTGTTTTCCCATGAGTTTGATGCGGTGAACCAGCTCCTACGTATTGGCATCCCAAAATCGGTAGTTGCATCGGGTGGCATTTATTACTGGAAAGATAACCGTGAGATCCCCGACCTCCTCCAGGCAGTATTTGAATACCCTGAAAGGGAATTAACCCTGCTGTACAGTGCAAGCCTGGCAAACAGCCGCCAACGTGGGCGTGTATTCATGGGCCACGATGCATCGATGGAGCTGGGGGGGAGCCTGAGTATCACAGCCGACTTTGATTCGACACGGTATAAGAAAAAAATTGAAGAAGGTATTATTGACACCAACAGCCCGATGATTACCGTTAGCCCGGGCTCGGGGAAGATTGATGCAGTAACATCTGCCACAGAAAAATATTATGCTTCCAGGGGGTTAACTTCTACCATGATAAACGGGAAGCGTGTTGATGTTACCCACCTCCACCTGAGGGAATGGATACACTGCATACGCAATGGCGGCGAAACAAGTGCAAATATCGAACGTGCATTTGAAGAAGGGGCAACCATTATGATGGCGAATAAATCGTACCGCGAAAAAAGGAGGGTTGAATGGGACCCGGTACTTAGGAAGATTGTTTAATCAAAAAAATGTTATATAATGTAAGAAAGTGATGTCCCTTACCTTAAGGGCATCACTTTTTATTTTAATAAACCCGAGAGAATTATGAGCTTACGAAATTCATTTTACCTGTTTACAATTATTCTTATTGCCTCCTGCAATAACCCATCCGGCAGGGAAGCGTTATTCACTTTCCAAAAAAATGATGCCGGTGTTGAATTACTTGAGGATGGCAATCCGGTATTCTTCTACCAACAGGCACAAAAAACCCTGGGTGGGGAATACGTCTGTAATAACTATATACACCCTTTATACAATTTAGTTGGCGATACATTGACAGAAGAATCGCCGGCCGACCACCTTTACCACAGAGGTATTTTCTGGGCATGGCACCAAATCTACATCAATGGGCAAAGTATTGGCGATGGCTGGATAATGGAAAATATTTCACAGGAGGTGGCAGGTTTAACAACTAAAATTGAGGGGGGGAGTGCAATACTGGATGTAAAAGTACTTTGGGAATCGCCGAACTTTAATGATAATTCTGCTTTTATTGAAGAACACACTACTATCAGGGTTCATAAACGCCGGCCGGATATCAGGCTGGTCGACTTTAAGATTTCGCTAAAAGCCCTGGCCCCTGGTGTTGAAATAGGGGGTTCAGATAACCCAAAGGGCTATGGGGGGTTTTGTACACGGATAAAATTACCTGCTGATTTAAAATTCGTTTCAGAGGGTGGGCAGGTTACTCCACAAAAGCTTCAAATAAAAGCTGGCCCCTGGATGGACTTTTCAGGTTCGATAGGGGAAAAGGGCAGTATTACAGGATTATCCATATTGTGCCACCCAACTACCCCCAATTACCCAGCACCATGGATATTAAGGTCGAAAACCAGCATGCAGAATATTGTTTTCCCCGGGCAGGAAAGGGTTGAAGTACCCACCGGAGAACCATTGGTTTTACGCTACCGGCTGGTTATACACAACGGAAGTGCCGATGATATTAATATCTCACAATTGCAGGAAGAATATGAAAAAATGAAGCCCGATTAATTATAGAATAATCCCCTTTAATGTTTTTATGAGTGAAGGCCCGAGCCTATAACCGGCATTGCTCCTGTTAAGCAACATTGGTATATATGCGATATAAATACCTAAAACGAATATTGTAAGGAATAAAATATTTATTTCAACCCCTATGTAGGCGAGCCAAAATGCAAAGGCTGTAAATAGTGAATTTATCAATACAATCGTAATAGTAGCCTTCAGGTGGTGGTTATTATATAGCTTAAGCAGATGATGGTGAATATGGTTCTTATCGGGGGAGAAAGGCGATTTCTTCTGGATTATTCGAATGGTAAATACCCGTAATGTATCAATCAGCGGCGCAATAATAATTGCAAAAGATATAGCCGGTGAAACTCTTGAAGTAAACTGCCCAACATGGAGGATATTGTATTCATTAATTTTAATAATCAATACTGAAATTATTACACCCGTAATTAAAGCCCCTGTATCGCCAAGGAATATTTTATTCTTATGCCCGAAAACGTTGTACAGGAAGAAGGCACAAAGGCTCCCTGCCAAAGCAAAAGATAAAATTGAATAATTCAGATGCCCTGATATCAAAAACCATATACCCAATACCGTTGAAGCCTGGATGGCAATCCCCGATGCCAGGCCATCGATACCATCAATTAAATTAAACGCATTTATGATGACTATGATAATAAACAATGTAATCCCCAGGCTAAAAACATAATTTAGCTTACCAATACCCAGTATCCCATGTAAACTTGTAAAACGGATATCTGCCAAAACAATTAGTAACAGGGCAGCTAATACCTGGACTACAAGTTTTTTCCACGCCGCCATAATCAGGATGTCGTCTTTTAACCCAATAAAGAACATCATTATAACAGCTACCAACAATAATTTGACCTCGGATAGGAACGATAAATCAGCTACTATTAAAGTACTTATCATAAAGCCGATGAAAATAGCAATACCCCCTAATGTAGGAATAGCCCTGGTATGTACATTCCTGCCGCCGGACAATGCGAATAAAGACTTAGCATTCGATACCTTGATAATCGGAGGTATTGATATAAGAGCCAGGAAGAAACTAATTGCAAATGCTACTATTACAAATACTATTTTCATCAATAAATTAACATTAATACTGATTTCTATATATAAGAGATTTATACTTTAAAACGGAAAGGTATCGGGGGCATAATGTTTAACCTTAACTCCCCGGAATCCCGGAAAACAAAGTTAGCTCCTAATCCAGCCTGTTCCAAATCAATAACCGGGGGAAACAGCCCAAAACAGCCTCAGACACAATAAGGAGATGCTAAGATTTAACCGGGGGCATTTTAAACTAAATATTATTAAAACGTTTGTATTTTGCCGTCAGATTAACGTATATTTATCCTATATTGTATAAAAAGGGTGTTATATTTAACAAACACACAGTAATATCTAACGAAACAACTAAGAACTATAAACTAATTCATTAACTTAGTTGCAAAAACTAACTATTATGAAATCCCCAGTAATTAAAGTACATATTGTAGACGATGAACCTGACAGCTGCAACGGTTTGAAAAGCCTATTGGAGTTTTACCCGGACATTAAGGTTTTAAATGTCTCAAATTCGCCGAGAGAAGGTTTACGGGCAGTACTCAGCTCCCCCCCCGATATTTTATTCCTCGATATCCAGATGCCCCAAATGGATGGCATAGAATTTTTAAAACGGATTGAGCCCCTGCTAAAGCAACTTAGTGTTGTCGTGGTTTCAGCTCATAAAGATTATGCTATTGCCGCTTTACAGGAGTCGGCATTTGATTACATCCTCAAACCTGTTGGCAACGAAGACATAGAGCGGGTACTGATGAAATACCACAGGATCCCGGAAATGAATAGCAACCCTAAAATGACGGAGAACCACCAGTATCTGAGCAAATTCTTGATCCGTACCAACGATGGGATGGAAATTATCAACCTGCCGGATATTATATACGTGGAAGCAGATAAAAACTATTCGTATTTCTACCTGTCCTCGGGGCAACGTAAAGTAAGTTGTTATAATATCGGCAAATTGGAAAAGCAATTATACGATGCCTGTTTTAAACGTATAAGCCGCAAACATATTATCAACCTTGCCCGGTTGGATTCGATTGATGGTAGGAAGAAGGTATGTATTATGAAGGCCGGGTCAAAGGTTATTGCCTTAAAATACTCTGTCTCTTTGTTCGAAGTAGTTGATTTGATGGCAAATAACTTCCCGCTATATAAAATACAATGAAATTGGGCCGGCATTTTCTTAGAATGAGGGGGAAGCTATCAATTACTCTATTGGCAGGCCTTGTTATTGTTGTAATTACTGTTGGCCTGGCAGCCATCCACTTCAGGTCTTTTAATAAAAGCCGTTACCAGGCAGTGATCATAAAAGAAGAGTTATTCGATGGGCAATTCAAGTTTTATAGCGACCTGGACAACAATGGCGATTCGGAGTTTATCGTAGTCGGGGATAAAAACGACACATGCACCTTCCTGGAATTTTTCACCCAATCTTCCGCATCTTTTGCAAAGGTCACCATTATGGGGAGATTGATATGCTCAAACCCTTCTGACAATATCATTTTTGAAGATTTTGACAACAACGGGCAGAAAGAGGTTTACCTCATTACATACTGGGACAATTCGGTTTTTATGGATGTATACGAACCATGCACAAAACGGTATATACTAAAACATTATTTTATCGACTCTTTAAATACCCCGAAATCTGAATCGGACATTAAATATAAGATTAACGGCATGGCCGACATAGATGGTGATAATTTCAAGGAATTGTATTGTACCATAACTGCCGGCCTGTCGTTACAACCCAGGAATATCTATATGGTTGACATAAATGACAGTACCGTAAAAAAGTCCCCGCTGTCGTATGCCACGCCTTTCAGCTTTAAAATATACAATGCCGGCAACAATGGGGGGAAAGAGATTCTTGCCGGCACTTATTCGACCGACAACAGCCCTGAAGATTACCCATTCTCAGACCATTTCAGTTGGTTATTTGTATTCGACAGCCAGCTGAACTTTCAGAAAAAACCAATTAAGTTCCCGCGAAATGTGGAATATACCAAAACTATAGTAATAAGTAATGGCAGCGAAGACTTTGTCCTGGTACTAAATGAAATGCGCAGCCCTTCCCTCCTCAGAAGTAAACTACAGGTACTGGATTCCGGGCTTAAAGTTATAAAGGAACGTGTACTCCCTAAAACCCTGCACAACTACAAGCATGATATTTACCCTCTCCCTGATAAAAAACAATTCCTGCTGATGCTCTCCTGCGGGGAAAAATGGATACTTGACTATAATCTGGATTTGCAACAAAAGATAAAAAAACTTGGGGACTTACCCCTGATCCTTAAAGGCAATGTAACAATTGACGGGTCGGTATTGTATATATTCAACCAACCAAATTCGGATAATTTCTTTTTTACAGATGAATCTTTCTCAAAAGTATCCCGTATCAACATACCTTTTATAAGCCTGGCAACCAGCAATATATCATTACAAAAAAGGAAAGGGCAGACACCTTTAATATTTATGCAACAGGGAACCGATACCTTTTGGGTTGAGTACAAAAAAAACAGGCTGTTTTATTTACAGCTTACACTTTTTTACGGAGTATTATTAATAGTTGTTGTTATAGTTTGGGGGTCAATCAAAATGTTATACATAAGGAGGATCAAGGAGGTACTTACTGAGAAGCAGCTTATTTATTTTCAATTCCAATCATTAAAAAACCAATTAACCCCCCATTTTATTTATAATACCCTTAATGCAATAGGCAACCTAATCTTATTAAAACAAAACAACAAAGCCTATAAATTATTAATAAGCTTTTCAAAATTACAACGTGCCCTTATCGAGAATCCCGAGTCAAATGCCAGGACACTGGAGGAAGAGGTCGATTTTGTCAAACAATACCTGGCCATACAGGATATCCGGTTCGGAGGGCGGTTTAAAACATACCTTGAGATCGACCCTGATGTTGATTTAGGCACTCCTGTACCAAAGCTAATCCTGCAAACCTATGTTGACAATGCCATAAAACACGGGCTGTGGAATACCGATTCAGGAGGGGAGATAATTATTACAATAAAAAATAAGGTTAAAAACAGGTTGATCCTAAGAATAAAGGATAATGGGATAGGCCGGGCGGCAGCAGCAAAATATAAAAACGGGACAGGCAAAGGCATGGATATTATGGAAAAATATTACCTCATGTTTAAAGAGCATTTCGGGTATGCTATCAACACGTTAATCATTGATTTAACTGATGAGCAGGGCAAAGCCTGCGGGACAGAGGCTGTTATCTCGATTGAAAAGGTAAAAGCCCACGGGAAGCCTGTGAGGAAAAGGAAAGGCAAAGGGTAAAGATATGGGTACACGCAGATATAAGAAGCTGCTATTTACTGAAGGTACGGACGACTTTTAACATCACCCCTACCCTGCCACCGGATAAATTACCAATATCGACTCCTGCCGACAAGAATAGTTCAACAGGTTCCGCCTCAGGAGCAAATTTCACTTCGCAATACGATAAGAATTGTTTTTTTGCCGGGGAAAAGGGGCTTCCGTATGTGCCAAAATTCTTTGTTGACGTCAGTAATATTTTCCATTGAAGCCCTGGCCTGAAATTGCCCCTGGCACCCAGGTGATGGGCAATTACCCGGTTATTGGCAAAACCGGCAGCTACCCCTTCGTTATTGATTACCAGTGGGAAGAAAAGTGGTGAAGGCATAGCAAAACCACGATAGGTAAACCCTGAAGCATAAACCCCGTGGTTAAAATAATTATCCAGCCCCCGCATCCTGCCGCTTTTGGGCCCGGTAACCACGTGCTTCGCGCCACTTTGCTGTTTTGTAAACAGGAATTCATATATAAAGCCTTCAAAAAAAGAATTTGAATCATCTTTGAAGTAACCTACCCCGTATAAATTATCAGGTAAATTGTCAAATTCCATCCCCGAATGGTCCTCAAAGGGATGGCTCGCATAAAACTTCAACACCCCCCCTTTAACCGTTTTTGTAACAAGAATGGAATAGTCACCCAGCTGGTTGCCGGCAACATTCACATCAGTTGCAGGGAAATCAGTATTGCCAGGCTTACCCAAAACATACAAAGGATAATCTTTTATACCATCGGGGAGCTGCCCGTAAACCGGCGAAATACCACCCCAAAAAACATAATGGTTCATTCCTGCCTCAACCCGGAGGCCCGAAGAATTGCCATACCGTATAAAAAATGATTTATGGTGCAGGCGGGGGCGTTTAACTACCCTGGGTCCATATAAAACCCCTTCATCGTATTCTGCTTTGAACGACAAGCTTCTTTTTAGAAACGGGGCAGGTATAAAACCATTGGTCGACAACCTTATTTTTGGGTAGGGGCGGGCATTTACAGTCCTGATAATACTCCCATTTGAGGAAGAAAGGCCTACAAACAAAACAGGGTTTGCGAAAGCCCCTACTCTGAGCACAAGCCTTTTACACCTAATCCCCAGGTACAATTGGTTTACCTGCCCTACTAATTTGCCTGAATATGAGATATTTGCATCCAGCCCATAATCTACCCGGGCCAATGAGTGAACCAAATAATCCCCGTGAAACCCTGTTTCCAACAACTGGTAAGCACCCCCCTGCTGCGTATATTTCCCGTTTTGATTATGTGTAAACCAAAAGGGCAGCGTTTCACCATCAGATACAGATGAACTAAAAGCTGCCCACCCGGAAATTGAACTATCCTGGGCAGAGGCAGAGTAGCAAAGGGAGAAAATAAGAAAAGGCAATACTACCCCTTTAAAAACTTTCACAAAGCAAATAATGTAATATTGTTTAAGGTCAAACCAGTAGGGCGTTCTATTAGTGCCGAGCCAAAATTCAGGCAACCTCTAATCTGCTTGCCGGAATTCCCTGAAAAGGAAGAGGCAGGCAGCTATACCAGTTGCGACCCCTGCAACATCTGCAGCAATGTCGCCCACTGAAAACGAGCGACCGGCACCCATGGTTAATTGGACTACTTCTAACAAAACCCCGAAAACAGAAAGGATTATAAATACAAATGCCACCCTCTTCTTTTTCAGTACCGGGTTAAATGCCCATAAAGCCAGCCACGATAAACCTGCATACAAAAAGAAATGGATCAGTTTATCAGCTCCGTAAAACAAGGGGATGGAAGGCAAATCTTTTGAAGGTAATAATGATACGAAGATAATCCCTGACAAATAAGCAACAAATAACATCTTGCGCAACAGTAGCGGGGCTGTATATATCGTTTTTACCATATAATTAAGCTATTTGACAATTCTTAAATTATTAGTATCAATCGCCCCTCCTTCACTAATCAAATCCAGTTTCTTCAATACCAGTTCCTGCAAGAGGGATTTAGATAACATATTCAAATTGCCAATAGTATCAAGTACCTGGTAATAAGGCTCGGCTGCTTTCAGGTCGTCTTTTTCAAGGAAATACCCTAATAGTACCGTGCAAAACTGAATTACATCGGCCTCGCTATATTTTTTCCTGTGAGGGTATAATTCTTTCAGGCTGAATTTATCCTCAAAAATCTCAGGTACTTTATCGTAATTGCCATTTTCTATTTGCATGGAAGCATATAAACATTTTACAGATAAATTATCAGTAAAATGATTATAAAGGACTTCATAGTCCTCAATTAAATCATTTTTATTTTTTTGCGCGATATCCTTAATCAATGACAATAAATAAATTGGGACTGAACCGGGGAATTCTTTCTTTCCTTCCTCTAAAAGTTTATACGCGCCTTCATTATCGCCATCCTCAATCAATTTATCAACCTTTTTTAATAATTCCCCCTCTTTTTTGGGCAATTCCTCCTGAAAATACTCAGAGTATGTTGCATCTCCCAGAACAATTTCAAAGGCATCAAAATCAGCATCAAGGTAACATTCGTAACTAATACTGTCGGCAATGTACTGAAGGGCACGGAAAGAAAAATCTTCAGGCTTCCCGCTAAAGAAAGTTTCCCATTCTTTTATATCCCAGCCGGGCACACCCATTTCTTCAATATCATCGTCCCAGCCGGGCATCATATTTTCATCCCCATCCTGCCATTCTTCCTCGTATTCATCCTTATCATCTTCATCCAGATGGACTATAAGAAAATTCCCATGCCCCGCTTCTTTTTTAAGTTGTTCAATCTCTTTCAGCATTGGTTTCTCAGAAGTGGTGAAAACGGCAGGCAAGCCGTCCAGCCCGAAATCAATATCTATTAACGGGATATTTTCATCATCTTCCTCAAGGATATATTGGCCTACAGAAAAACTTTTATGAGGTTTGAAACCATAATCAGCGGCATACTCAACAGCCCCATAGATAATATTATGTACAAAGTTGTATTCGACTTTTATAAAATGTTCAGCCTCTAATTCTAATTCATTATAATTCCCTATTATTTCATTAAACCGGAATTCGGGTTCATTAAACTGGTAGAAAACATCTTTTACACCTAAAAGTGCCAAGTCGACAAGGAAAACCCCAAAAGTTATATGCCCATTGGTGTGTTTACGTGAAACTATAATATTGGCTTCACGGGAGCCTTCCCATTCAGATGATATATAACATTCATGCAACTCCAGGTTCCTGGCACGTGCCCTTATTAAGTTATCAGTAGATGTTGGTAACTGGGCAACATTTTTTTTCTTTTTCTTTTTTGCCATTATATTTTCTGTAAAAAATAGAGTAAGGCAAATATATTGAAGTTTAAAAGATAAATTACAAGGGAGAAAATACTTATTATAATTTTTTACCAGAACCCGCCGCTCCATGGTGTTTTTTGTGGTTTTCTGCGTGATTTCCTAAACCGCTTGTATAAACTGCTTTTTTTCTTTTGAGTATTCAATGTATAACTGGCTCCAACCATAATGCGCGAATAAGCCCCCATCAATTGCAAACGTCCGCCCGAGGCGGAATAATTATGTACCGCATCAAGGCTGTCGTAATTATCAATATTTATGTCTGCCAGCAACAACAAACCCCATTTAGGGTTATAGTCGAAACGGAGCCCTGCCCCCAGGGAGTATTGGGCATTTAAGCCGGGTAGCGGCTGAACACCTTTCCCTTTCACAAAAATTGGCGGCTCTTCCGGCTTATACTTATACTCAAGGCCGGTAAATAAAAAAGCAGCGCCTACCCTTGCTTCGACAAAATAATTGAGGTAGTATTTCCTCCTTTTGGGCGGAAGGACATCCTTAAAATTATACCTGACATAAAATGAGGGTACAACCAATTGCGTAGAGTATTTAACGGGGTCGGTTACAGGGTTGCGGAAATGGTATTGAAAACCATTGGCCGAAAAATCAGGGTTGTTATTATAACCGTTAAACGTTGAAAACTCCAGTGAAACCCCCGGCTCTATACGGTTCTTAAATATGCGGGTAGCAGAAATATTGGCAGTAAAGCCGGGCAGGTGGATTAACTCAGGTTTTAATACGGATAAGCCATGGTTCAATTCTGCTGTAAAAAAAGCAGTGCCAATACAGGAAGACAGGTTCCATATTTTTTCTCGTTTCTTCTTTAAATCTACCTGGGGGTAACTGCTTAGGCTGACAAGAAAACATATCAATAGTAAAACAAGTTGTTTCATAATCATAATGATAAAGATTTATGGCTCTATATAATTTATAGTGAGTAGGGAATAATTAGTTTTATTAGAAAATCCCCCCAACCCCCTTTAAGAAAGGGGGAATTGGTCAATCAATTTGTGATATAATTCAAATATGATTACTCACTATATTTCATATAAAACCATATTTTGTTTCGTATATTTTATGTGAAATAACAGTAAGTTGATTAAGAACAGGGGATTCATATCAATAAAACCTTTTTAAACCCAATTTGAACGAAGCAAAATGCAACCGGTACCAATTCCATTCTTTCAGGCGGTAAAAAAGGGATTGCCGGATTTCTTTAATGAAAAATGCTTTGTAAATTAAAATCATGTAATTAGCCACCCTCCCTGACAGGTATAGCAAAACAACATTGGACTTTGCCCATCTGTGGTATCGAAGGTTTAGGTTCAACCGGCAACAATAAACCTTTGAATAGAAACCGCTTACCTGCACCTGCTCTGCAAAAACAGTAGATTTTACAGCGTGGTAGGCATTAAACCTTTTGATAAGGGGCACGGGGATCCCTTCAAGGCGGGCATTGCCCCTTTTCTCCAACAGGTGGAGGTCGTAACAATTACGGAGTGAAACAGTACCATAAAACTGTGCTTTGTCGTTCAACTGCCCGTGAATAAAATTCTGGATAACCTTATGTGTATCAGAAGGTACAAATACTGCCCCTAAACCCTTTGATATTGTTTTACAGGAATCGACCAAATTAAAATTAAAATATTTTGTATAGGCTGTACATACAGGCTGCCGGTGTACCTCAACAGCAGCAATCCCCCCTTCCTTAACCAACCGGGGGTAATGTTTTGTGAAAGAAATATCCCCACTCCGGAATGGTATTTTGTTTGAATAACCATAACTTTTTAATACATCAATTGCCCTGAAGAAATCATCATCGCCGGCCAGTAAATCAATGTCGCCAATCATTCGTTCACCTGTGCCTGCATAAAGCCCATCCAGCAGGCATGCTGTACCTTTCATAAAAACCGGGCTGATATTATTTTGTAATAACAGGGTATTCAATTCCTTAACCTGGCGGAGTATATTATTATTCCGCTCCTCATTCAACCTGTAAACATCTTCCAGGTAGGCTGCCAACCCACCCGGGACAAACTGCAGTAACCGGTTTTGGCAGAACTTTAGGTACAAAGCCGGGAATACCAGGTGGTTACTGGCTACCCAAACCACCTTCTCCCACTCGACCTGATGCTGTTCAATCTGTTTTCTAACAGTTGCCCGGTTATCCTCACGCAGTCCAAGGCACCTCCCTACAAAATAAAAAGCCTCTTTACAGTTCACCCCTAAAAAGTTTCTCAACCGTTGAAACCATTTTACTATTATCAGAATATACCATTTGGTAGCAGGGCATCTTAGCAAACCAATCTAAAAAACGTTTCACATTTCCGCTTAGTGGCGATAGCCAGGAGTCCGGGATTAGATTTCGGAAAGCCATGCCATGGGGCAGTATTTTTAAACTGAACCCGCTATTTTCTTCATATTTTGTAAAAATAAGGGCTTTAACAGGAAACCCGGGTTTATCAATACCCCGTTTGCCCAAAGGCAACAGGTATCGTACCGTTTTATTGGGAGCTGTATTCCGGTATACTTTAGCTTCCCCCAGTTCAGGGTATAAAGCCGCCAATAATGCCGTAGCCGATTCTTTCACGGATATGGCTGCCGGGAAGTGCATTACGTGCCCGGTACGTGCCTCCACAGGCACAAAATCATCAGCCAGCAGGTCAAACCCATTAGCCAGTAAAAGTGCAGTCAGCGTACTTTTGCCACACCCCGACTGCCCGGTGAACAGCAGGCAACATTCCCCATAACAGACTGCTGCCGCATGAAGCACGCACATCCAGTCCTCCTCCTGCATCTGATAGGAATTGTTTAACAGCTCCATGAACAGTTTCCCTTTGAAAGAATGGATTTCATCAGGCCCCCATTGCCCGATTACCCCTCTGGTATTTTGCAATACGAACTTTTCACCCAGCCTGTAAAGGTAATAGTGTGCCCCGTCAGAAATATGCCCTGTTTCCAAATGTTTTATAAGCGGATGAAACAGTAATTCTATTTCCATTGTTTCGTAACGAAAACAAAA
>UOEP01000032.1_pt1 | contig 15448 bp, 10 predicted proteins | sample 1989931 | NCBI WGS metagenome assembly UOEP01 (sample SAMEA4712198, study PRJEB27164) | hydrothermal vent metagenome | biome: marine basaltic hydrothermal vent biome; feature: marine hydrothermal vent; material: mineral | place: Pacific Ocean | collected 2011-06-14/2011-07-23 | depth 1691 m
AAAACACATAAAGAAAGTGCCTTGTGGACCAATTCGATGTTTGGAGGTATGCCAACCACTTTTATTGCCAGTCCAAAGTATCAAAATTTAGTCCCAACGATTCATAGACTATTGGGGAAAATAGTTGCATACCCTTTTGTGAGTTTTTTAATTGGTTTAATAGGTTTCTATATTTTGCTACTGGTGTTTGGTGTGAACCCCTGGATAGCAATGGTGGGTTCAATTGCTTATAATATGGTTACTATAAATTTTATTCTGATAAGCACCGGGCACAATAATAAGTTTCTGGCCATTTCGGTTTTCTCCTGGTTAATTGCCGGGATGGTGTTGGTTTTTAAAAAGAAACGTATATTGGGAGGTATCCTTTTTACCCTTGCCCTTTGCTGGGAATTGGGCAGTTCCCATGTCCAGATGACTTATTACCTGATTTATGTTTGCATTGCAATTATTATAACAGAGTTTATTGTTTCAATTAAGCAAAAAAAGGTAAAAAGATTCTTAGGAGACTGCGCTATTCTCTTTGTTGGTGTCCTTTTAGCCGTTTCAACGTATGCAGGCAAAATGTGGAGCGAATATGAATACAGCAAATATACTATCAGGGGAGGTTCTGAATTAACACCTAAAGATAACAATTCAACCGGAGGGCTTGATCGAGACTACATATTATCCTATAGTTATGATGTAGGCGAGGCATTATCAGCTTTTATCCCTCGTATAAAGGGAGGAAGTATGATGGAACCTTTGTCTGAAGATTCTGAAGTATTTAAAATAATAGCTAAATCACAAGGAAGGCCTTCTGCCAGGAAGATATGTAAAAGACTACCCGTTTACTGGGGTAGCCAGCCAATTGTCGGGGCGCCTTTTTATTTTGGGGCAGTACTCTGTTTCCTCTTCGTTTTGGGATTGTTTGTTATAAAAGGGAAAATTAAATGGTGGATTGTTTCCATTGTAATAATTTCATTCCTGCTTTCATTGGGTAAAAATTTTTCTCTCCTGAGCAACTTCTTTATTGATTACGTGCCCCTGTATAATAAATTCCGTGATGTTAAAAATATCGTTGTGATTCAGGTGTTTGCAATGGGGTTGCTTGGCGTACTTGGGTTGAAGGAGATTTTTGAAAGGAAGTTATCGGATAAAGAGTTTAAGAAGAAATTAGGGTATGCATTTGCCATCACGGGAGGGTTAGCATTAATACTTGCACTAATTCCCGGTTTGGTTGGGAATTTTACCGGTAGCTCTGATGCTCAACTGGCTGCAAGCGGCTGGCCTCAACAACTGATTGATGCATTGCAAATGGACCGGGAATCCCTTTTAAGAGCAGATGCTTTCCGGTCGTTTATTTTTGTCGCTATTGCAGCAGCGGGAATTTGGGCCTTTTGGAAAAAGAAACTCAAAGCACAATATGCCTTGGCACTTTGGGTAGTTTTAATTTTGGCTGATTTGTGGCCCGTGAATAAACGGTATCTGAATAATGATAATTTTAGTCCTGCAAAAGAGGTAAGTATGCCATTTAAAAAACAGAAAGCAGATATAGAAATCTTAAAAGACAAAGATTTAAGTTACCGGGTGTTGACTTTGCAGAATCCTTTCCAGGATGCCAGGACATCTTATTTCCATAAATCAATTGGCGGTTACCATGCTGCGAAACTAGGGCGTTACCAGGAGCTGATTGAACACCATATCTCACCTGAAATGCAACAAATGGTAAAAGGCCTTCAAAGCAGGGTAAGCATTGATTCGGTATTTTCAGCCCTTCCTGTTATCAATATGCTCAATACCCGGTATATTATCTATGACCTCAACCGCCCTCCCCTGAGAAACCCTGTGCCTCTGGGTAACGCCTGGTTTGTCGGCAAAGCAAAGATCGTTGAAAATGCCGATGAAGAAATTGCCGCCCTAAACGGTTTTGATCCCGCTTCAGTTGCTATTGTTGACCAGAGGTTTGCAAAAAATATTGAAGGCAAAAATTTCACAAAAGACCTGGCAGGGTCAATCACATTAACAGAATACCAGCCCAATTACCTAAAGTATGCGTATCAGGCAGCTTCAGAGCAACTCACCGTTTTCTCTGAAATATATTACGATAAAGGCTGGAAGGCATTTATTGACGGGCAGGAAGTTCCTCATTTCAGGGTTGATTATGTACTGAGGGCAATGGTTATTCCACCGGGAAAACACACTATTGAATTCAAATTTGAGCCTCGGTCGTATTATTTGGGTAATAAAATTTCGTTGGTAAGTTCAATTATATTATTATTATTAATAGCCGGGTATTTCGGTTATGAAATAAAAAGGCGATTGTTATAGGCTATACCAATTAATCATCTTTTGTATGCCTTCGCCTAAACCAACTTTATGTTGCCACCCTAATTGTTTCAGCTTTGACACATCCGTTACTTTCCGCATGGTGCCATCGGGTTTTGTATTGTTAAAATGAAGCTGCCCTTTAAACCCGGCCATGCCTTTAATCATTTCCGCCAGTTCAGCAATGGAGATTTCTTCCCCGCTACCAATGTTGATGTGGGTATTGCGTATTTCATTGCGAGGCGCAGCCGTGGCAGTCTGCTCTTGGCCCGGCCTCTCTGCCTCTCCCCTCACTAAAGGGGGTGTAATATCGTTGAAATCAACATTCTCCATAATAAATACGCAGGCATCGGCCATATCTTCACTCCAGAGGAATTCGCGTTTGGGTTTGCCAGAGCCCCATATTTCGACACCTCCCTTAGCCGCCCCATGAGGGGGGGTAATTCCATATTCTTCAAGTATCTCTAATATAATATCTTTATTTGCTTGTCCGCTTATTCCTTCAATGGGCCTCCTATTCAGGTCTTTTCTGATTGTATCCCAGTCGTTTGTTTCCAGGTAGCGGCCTAATAATATTTTTCGGATAAGTGCCGGCAATACATGCGATTTTCCCAAATCAAAATTGTCGTTAGGGCCATACAAATTGGTGGGCATTACCGAAATAAAATTGGTGCCGTATTGCAAATTATAACTTTCGCACATTTTAATACCGGCAATTTTAGCAATGGCATAAGGTTCGTTGGTATATTCCAGGGTATTGGTTAAAAGCTCTGTTTCTTTAATAGGCTGGTTAGCCTCTTTGGGGTATATACAGGTACTTCCCAGAAACAACAATTTTTTTACCCCTGTTTTGTAAGCGTAATGGATAACATTGTTCTGTATCATCAGGTTCTCGTAAATAAAATCGGCACGGTAGGTATTATTGGCGGCAATACCTCCAACTTTTGCGGCAGCCAGGAATACATATTCAGGTTGTTCTTTTTCAAAAAACGCTCTGGTTTTCCCCTGATTGATTAAATCTAACTCCGAATGATCTTTTAAAACAAAATTTGTGAATCCTTTTTCCTGCAGGTTTTTAAGGATTGCCGAGCCAACCAGCCCTTTGTGCCCTGCAACAAATACCTTAGCGTTTTTTTGCATCTGCTTTTATTAAAATATTCATTCATGTAAAAAATTAATCCCGGATTTTTCTTTAAATAATAATTTTTCTTCTTTCATAAGCCCCACATCACTTCTCATCATATCTTCTGCAAGGCCTTCCAGAGAGAACTTTGGGCTCCATCCTAATTTCCCCCTTGCTTTTGAGGCATCTCCAATAAGTATCTCAACCTCAGTAGGCCTAAAGTATTTAGGGTCAATATGGATGATTTCTTTATTTAATAACCCGCTATCCGGTTTAATCCCTGTCTTTTCAATAAATAAGCCTTCGTCAATAGAATCAATATACCCTGTTTCATTTAATCCCTCCCCTTTAAACTTGATACTCAGTCCTATAGTTTTCCCGCACAACTTAATAAAATCGCGGACCGTTGTGGTTTTACCGGTTGCAATAACATAATCTTCCGGCTTATCCTGCTGAAGTACCAAATACATTGCTTCTACATAATCCTTTGCATGCCCCCAGTCTCTTTTTGCCGACAAATTCCCCATATAAAATTCCTCCTGCATCCCCAAGACGATACGAGACAGTGCCCTTGTTATTTTTCGGGTTACAAAAGTCTCTCCCCGTAATGGCGATTCATGATTAAACAGTATCCCGTTACAGGCAAAGATATTGTATGCCTCACGGTAATTAACGGTGATCCAGTAAGCATACAACTTAGCAACGCCATAGGGGCTGCGCGGATAAAATGGAGTAGTTTCAGATTGAGGGATCTCCCTGACGTTCCCAAATAACTCGGAAGTACTTGCCTGGTATATCTTTGTCTTTCCTTCGAGGCCAAGAAGCCTGACTGCTTCAAGAACACGCAGAGTACCTATCCCGTCAACATTTGCCGTATATTCGGGAGTTTCAAAACTCACTTTTACATGGCTCATGGCACCGAGATTATATATTTCATCGGGCTGCGACTCCTGAATAATCCGGGTGATGTTTAACGAATCGGACAAATCACCATAGTGAAGGAAAAACTTCTGATTTTCGATGTGTGGGTCCTCGTAGATATGATCAATACGTTCTGTATTTAGTAACGATGAACGGCGTTTGATGCCATGCACGTAATATCCTTTTTTTAGCAAGAATTCAGCTAAATAGGCTCCATCCTGCCCTGTTATTCCTGTAATTAATGCAACTTTATTTTTCATGCTAAATGTTTGAAACAAATATATTAATTATATTTTATCCCTTGATGAGTTTATAGGATTGTTAGAGAACGTTACTTTGAACAATTATATAATTGTATACAAAATTTTTATAACTTGCATTGTGCTTGCAACAATTTTATGATCTAAATTGGTTAGTATTAAGTAAAAATAAAATATTCCAATAAAACACCTTTAATCAATCTACTAGCACCTGTTTCAAGTTTTGATGAATAAACAAAAAGTCACGGACACTAATTTTCTGGAGAAACTAGATAGTAAAATTACTCCATACCAAGATATAATATTATATTTTGGTATAGTTTCCACATTTGCATTCGGACTATTATTCTTCAATGTTACTATTAGTGATAGTGGAGATGACGCAGGGTATATTATAGGAGCAAAAAATTTTTTGGAAGGAACAAGTCTCAGCACATGGCACGGAAGTTTCTATCCCATATTCTTAAGTTTTTTTGTCTGGATATTTGGCACGGATGTAATTATCTTAAAATTCATTTCTTTATTGTTAATTGTTGCCCACTTTATTTTATTTTACTACACATTTAAGAATCTGAGAATCAAGCTTCCGGTATTTTTCAGCCTGCTTATTATAAGTTTATCATATTTTATTTTGTCTTATGCAAGCTACACATATTCGGAACCTCTGTTTATGTTTTTGGTAATTTTGTTTTTATTCTGTTTTTTTAGATTCTACGATAATTATGAAGCAAATAAATTAAAAGGAGTTTTTTGGGTATATCTGACAATTTGTTCTATACTGATTTTTTTGGTAAGCATTACACGAAATGTAGGAATGGGATTAATTATAGCAGTAGTTTTATTTCTTATTGTTGATAAAAAATATGCAAGTGCAGGCTTAATATCCTTATTTTTTTCATGCTTCTATTTTTTATTTAGGCTATATAAAAAAGTTATTTGGAACATATCTGCCGCAGATATGTCGGGTCAACTGAAAAGTATGTCCTTAAAAGATTTTTATAACCCAAATAAAGGTACAGAAAACCTGTCAGGTTTTATTCAGCGGTTTTGGGATAATTCTAATTATTATCTTTCTGTTCATCTGTCAAAGATGTTTGGTTTTAAGGCAATTGATAATTTTGAAATAAACCCTATTGTAACTATTGGTTTTTATATACTGTTTATTTTAAGCATTATCGCAGTCTTTAAAAATCACAAAAAATTATTATTTGTAGGTATTTATTTGGCTGTAATTATTGGTGCAACCTTTGTGAGCTTACAGGCACATTGGAAGCAAGGACGCTTAATAATGGTTCATTTCCCATTAATTATTATATTCTTGGGAACAGGTTTGACACAATTGTTTAAGCTAAAAATATTGAGAAGGCTACAGTTTATCCCTGTATTATTATTTATCTCTATCATAATCCTTGTCTCCTCCCAATCGATCGGGAAAATTGACACCAAAAAGTTTTATAATTTCTTGAGTGGGAATAAATATGGTGAATTTACCCCTGATTGGCACAATTACCTTAAAATGTCAGAATGGGCAGGAAAGAATCTTCCTGCAGGGAGTAATGTAATTTGCCGGAAACCTACAATATCGGAAATCTACGGAGGAGATAAAGTAAATTTTAAAGGGATTTTTAGGATAGTGCATAATGTCCCGGATTCAGTAAAAGCAATATATGACAAATTTGAAGCGACACATGTAATTATGGGTAATTTACGTTCAAATCCAGCAAAAGCAAACAAATATACCATTTCTACAATAAGGCGTTCCTTGTCACTATATTTACAAAAGTATCCGGCTAGTTTTAAGCTCATCCACAGGATTGGAGATACAGAACCAGCTTTCTTATTTGAAATTATAAAGCGCAATAAGGTTGAGCAAAAAAATTATATGGAAACGATTGATGCTTATTTGGCAATTTTCCCTAATAATTTTAATAATTTCCGAAACAAAGGATTGTTTTTAACAAGAAATAAAAAGTTCAAGGAAGCAATCCCTTATTATTCCTATATTATTAACAAAAAAAAGGAAACCCCCGAGGATTACATATCACGTGGGAATTGCTACTTCAATCTAAAAGATTATAATTCTGCTTTAAAAGATTTCCTCCGTGCCACAAAAAAGAAAAACAACTATGGCATAGCCTGGCTAAATGTTGCTATTTGTTACTACCGTTTAAATCGTTATTCTGAAGCTAAAGATGCTGCACAAAAAGCTATCAAGTTACCCGGGGGGCAAAGAGCCTCTAGGGTTTTACGGGCGATAAACTAAACCCCCTTAACACAATGTAACGGGAAGGTTAACCTGTCAGATCCTAAATTTGATTTTTCTCGCGGCAAAAAAACTCATCCTAAATAATAAAATTCCATGAGTAATTCTACTTATTTGTGTAGAACCATATTCCCGGTCTCTATATCGAACAATCACTTCGGTAATTTTTAAGTTTAATTTTGCCGCACCAAATAGTAAGTCAAAATCGCCAAATGGGTCAAATTCACCAAAATACTTCCTGTTCTTCACAATCAGGTCATAATCTGACTTAAATAATACTTTAGTCCCACACAATGTATCTTTTAATTTTTGCCCTAATAAATAAGAAAAAAACCAACCGAAAAATTTATTCCCCAGGTAATTTAGAAACCGCATTGCCTCTTTTTCCATAGGATAAACCAACCTACACCCATTTATAAACTCACCATTGTTCTTTATAAGAGCATTATAAAATTTTGGCATATCTTCAGGTGGTGTTGTAAGGTCTGCGTCCAATATCATCAAAATATCTCCTGCCGCCTTGTCAAATGCTTCCCTTACAGCATTTCCTTTTCCTTTCCCGGTTTGTTTAAAAACTTTAATGTCCTTGTCTTTATAGCTTTTTTGAACCCGAAGCATTTCTTCATACGTATTGTCACTTGAGTTTCCTTCTATAAAAATAAATTCCTGGTCAGAACCAAATGCTGGGACTCTTTTTATGGCATTCTCTATATTCCCTTTCTCGTTTCTGGCCGGGATCACAATAGAAACTTTACAATCTTGTATCTCTTTAACAATAGGCCTTGCAATAATATAATTGACCAAAGACAGCGAAGAAAATATTGGTAGATTTGCCAACACCTTATTAAATACAAAATTTAAAATAGGGATATACTTAGGTAATAATATTTTCTTTTCCACTTTTACAATTTCATACCCCTCAATTTTCAGTAGATTTTCGATATCATTAACGGACAACCAATTTTGCAATGGTTGTTTTGCTTTTAAACCCAGAATCTCGCCCAGCTTTAAAATATATTCCCATAAATAATTATTGCTGGAAATAATAATTCGTGTCTTGGAGGTTGTAAGTTTTCTAATATTGTTAAATACTTTTTGAATATCCCATAGTGAAGATAGCAAATCAGACATTATTATATAATCAAACTTTTGAAGAATATCTATTGATGCTACATCATCATGGACAAAAGATAAGTGTGGATATTTTTTTTTTGCAATTTCGATCATATTTCTTGAATAATCGATACCAACTCCGACTGCTGGCTTTACTGCATTTAACAAATCACCAGTGCCACAGCCTAATTCGACTACATTTGAGTCTTCCGGAATTATAAATGCAAAATATTCTTGAATCGCGTTATTATAAAACCTATTTCTTTTTTTCCAGATATCTCTTTTTTTTGCAATCCCGTCAAAATATCTAATGAGTTTTTCTTTTCCGGTAGTTGACATTCTCTTTTTTATTATTTCCTGAATTAATTTTAAAGTAACAGGACTGGTTTATAATGTAAGTTATTATTGTAAAATTATGTATATTAACATCTCCAATATCTTTAATTTAATCTGTAAAATAACAAAGTTATGGCTAAACCTTTCAAGCTTTATTTTACTATAAGCTCCAATAACTAATTCCCTTCAGGGTCCTTCGATAAACCCCTTTTATATCTATAAAAACCCCATTAGAATTAAGTACCTTTTGGATATCGGTTTTTGAATAATTCAGGTACTCCTCATGGGCTACGGCTAAAATTATTACATCATATACTTCTTTCCTCCCATTGTTGAACGGGTTGCTGCTTAAATAGCGTCCGTGTGTTTTTTCAACATCTTCATGGTCAGCCAAAGGGTCGGTAAGAGTTACATCAATCCCAAATTCATCTAATTCTGCAGCAATATCAAACACTTTCGAGTTCCGGATATCCGAAACATTTTCCTTAAAGGTAACACCCAGTACCAAAGCTTTGGCTCCAGGGATTTTTATGCCGTTTTTCAGCAGTTGCTTTACTATTTGTTTCCCTGCATACCTACCCATGGAGTCGTTCACAAAACGCCCGGAGTTAATGATTTGAGGGTGGTATTTCAGTTCTTTGGCTTTGTGTGCCAAATAATACGGGTCAACACCAATACAATGCCCGCCAACCAAACCCGGGTAAAAGTTCAGGAAATTCCACTTTGTGCCGGCTGCTTCCAATACATCATACGTATTAATCCCGATCCTTCCAAAAATGATGGAAAGTTCATTCATCAGGGCAATGTTCACATCGCGCTGGGTATTTTCAATTATTTTAGCAGCCTCTGCCACTTTAATAGATGGCGCCTGGTGGATTTCAGCATCAACTACTAACTTGTAGGCCTTGGATACCTCTTGTAAACTTTCTTCATCGCAAGCGGATACAATTTTGTTGGTATTTGAAAGGGTATGCACCTTATCGCCCGGGTTAATCCGTTCAGGAGAGTATCCGACTTTAAAATCATTGCCAACCTTCAACCCTGATATTTTCTCAAGGATGGGGATACAAATATCTTCGGTAACGCCAGGATACACCGTTGACTCAAAAACTACAAAACTTCCTGCTTTAATATAGGCGGCTACTGTTTTGGCAGCTCCTTTCAGGATTGAAAGATCCGGATTATTATGGCTGTCTATTGGAGTTGGTACGGTTATAATAAAAAAATCGGCATTGCGTAAGGTTTTTTCATCATCCGTGAATTCAATCGTCAATCCTTGCAGCTCACTACTTTCAAGTTCACCGTTTGGGTCAATCCCTTTTTTGAGTAATTTTAATTTGTCTTTATCTATATCAAAACCAATTACATTGGCCCTTTTAGCAAATGCTACGGCAAGCGGGAGTCCTACGTACCCCAATCCAATTACGGCAAGTTTGCTTTGCCTGGTGATTATTCGTTCATAAATATTCATACCTTATTCTTTTTCTACTGAGTTATTTTTCACCGCGGAGTCGCAGAGACGCAAAGATTATTAAAAATATATCTTTTTTTTCACCGCAGAGGCGCAGAGACGCTAAGTTTATTTATGTTTTTTCCACCGCAGAGACGCAGAGGCGCTAAGATTATTAATATTTTATCCCCTTTTTTTTTTTCACCGCAGAGACGCAGAGGCGCTAAGTTAATTCTCAAATCTTTCTCCGCGACTCCGCGGTGAATCTTCTTTTGTCCCTCTCTGCGTCTCCGCGACTCCGCGGTGAATCTTCTTTTGTCCCTCTCTGCGTCTCCGCGACTCCGCGGTGAACTTTTTTTGTCCCTCTCTGCGTCTTTGCGCCTCCGCGGTGGCCTTTTCTTCTTTACGGTTTCACATTTTAAAAACCATTCACAAACCTATTAAATCCCTGCTTTAATAAAGGCACGTTAAAGTTAATTAAGAAACCCAACTTTCTATCTGTTAGTTTCAGGTATGAGATTATCTGTGCTTCATGAACCGGTAAAATAACATCAACGGCCTTAAGTTCAATAATTATTTCTTTTGCAACTAATAAATCTATTCGGAAATCTTTATTTAGGTCTTCTCCTTTATAAAACAGGGGTACAGGAACCTGGTGTTCAATAAAAATACCTCTTAATTGTAGTTCTTTCAACAAACAGAGTTCATATACTGATTCCAGTAATCCTGGGCCCATTTCTTTATGTACAGTAATTGCAGCGTCAAGAATTTGTTGCGAAAATTGGTTGTACTGTTTTCTATCCATATATGCTAAGTTTAAGAGTTAAGTTGTATTAGATATTTTTCACTGCTGAGTTTTTTTTCTACCGCAGAGGCGCTAAGTTTATTAATATTTTATCCCCTTTTTTTCCACCGCAGAGGCGCTAAGGCGCAAAGATTATTAATAATATATCTTTTTTTCACCGCGGAGTCGCAGAGACGCAAAGATTATTAAAAATATATCTTTTTTTTCACCGCAGAGGCGCAGAGGCGCTAAGTTTATTCCCAAACTTTATCTGCGCCTCCGCGCCTCTGCGGTGATTCTTTTATTTCTCTCTGCGTCTCCGCGCCTCTGCGGTGGCCTTTCTTTTCTTTCCCTGCATCTCCGCGCCTCTGCGGTGATTTTTTCTTTGTTTCCCTAAAAAATATTAGCGCTGTAAAATCATTTTTATAGTCATTTCAAATTGCCCGGAAATCATTTTACAAAAATATATACCTTTTGGTAAATTAGCGGCATTAAATCTTACAGAGTGCAGTCCTTCTTTTTCATATTTATTTATAAGGAGGATTTTTATTTTCTGCCCCGTAATGTTAAATACTTCTATTTTAACATTAGCCGCTTTGGGTAATGAATACTCAATATTAGTAGAAGAATTAAATGGATTTGGATAATTTTGATATAACTTAAACTTTTTTGCAATTGGTGTCGAATTATAGGATATTCCGGTAATAATTTGATTCGCCTTATTAATAGCATCCTTCACAAGGGCTTGTGTATAAAGGTGATTATGCACACCGCCGCTTTCATCAGATTCGGCATAAGTTAAATTAGATTTAGCATCTGCTAATAAATTGATTTTAGTAGAATCGGTACTGTTAATCAATGTAGTATCTGCTTCGTTAATTCTTACGTGAGCGATAGAGTCCAACCTGACAAATTCAGCTTTCCAGGAATTAACTGTATCCATTGCAGCAGAAGCAGTCATTGTTGAGTGGCAAACAGTGCAGGAGGCCGATACGCCGCCATCAGCCTCATTGATAAATATTTCCCATGAATGCCCTCCAAACATTACAGCGTTAGTCCCGTCAACATCTCCGGTATGCATGTGACAGTCAACACATTTAATCCCGGGCATGGTTACCTGGCCTGCAACTCCCTTTCCGCCAGACCCTTCCTCTATGTTGTAACTAAGATGATCGGTGTCGGGGAAACGGAGGTTGCCATGGCATTGCCCACATAATTCTTGAGAAGGCATCACCTCATATTCTTTTGTAGAGGAATTAAAGTATGACGTTACTCCGGATTCATGTGGGTCGTGGCAGGCAATACAAGCAACCTGGGGATAATCTGAAGTATCTTGTGGGGCAGTTGACGAAGTAAATACACCACTTGCTGTTGTGAAAAATTTACTTAAAGCCTGTGCTTCAGTTAAAGTGTTATTCATTACCACCGTTGGAGAGTGGCAGGCGATACAGTTTTCTTCGCCAATTACTTCTTCTGAAGTACTACCGGCCCATTCTTCACCAAGCTCTCCCGCAACATCATCCTGCCCGCCATGGCTATGCTTACTCATCTGCCAGGCATCCAGCCTTCTATGGTCAGTGTCCGGGAATCTTAATGTTCCGTGGCACTGCCCGCATAGTGTTGAGGCATTTGCAACTGAATCGTACTGAGCCGTTGACGAGTTAAATATAGCCAATGTTGGCATTGATTCCGGGTGGTTGTCCGGCACATTGTGGCAGGTAACACATGCATTATGCCGCCATACATCTGTGTGTAGTGCATGAGTTGAGTCTGTATAAAGTCCGTCAGTTGTAGAAAAGAAATATCCCATCGTCTGAACTTCAGTCATTCCGCTGTTTGCCATAATAGATGTTGCGCTATGGCATGCAACACAGTTTTCCGCATCCTGCCCGGATATTACGGAATCAGGTGGTAAGCCGGCCCACTCTTCGGCAAGTTCATTGGCTACATCGTTTTGAGTATCCGCATGATGACTCATCATCCAGTGATTATTCTCGGCACTGTGGCAGGGTGAACAATCCATCTGAGACTGAGCGTAGTTTGGTTTTGGAATTGCAAAAATAAGCGGAAAAGTAAATAAGGAAATTTGTAAAAATTTGTTCATGATTCTACCTCCTTTAGTTTTGTTTACTAATGGGGGCAATAGGTAATAAACAAATAATCTTGGTAGATATTTTTTGCCTATTGTCCTCAAGGACCTTAAGCTTTTAATGTAAAAGCATTGGTATAAAATTAATAAAAATTATTTTATAATCCAAGAATTCAAAGTATTCAGCAGATGACTTTAAGTCACCTGCTGAATAAGTTCCATATATTATGAATCCTAGTTGCAACCCGTTGATACCCAGGCTTCTAGTCTTGACGATACACTTTCAGAAATCCCAGATATTCTTTTGCATTCCAATGCATACCACCGGCAAGCCTTGGATTTTGCAAGGATGGTAAGTCGTAATTTGCATTTGAGAGTGAAACCTGTATCTGTGTTAACTTCATCAAGGTCGCTTTTGATTTCATTTTCGAGTTTTACTAACTCATTTAAACAATTATACACAGGATCAGAAGAATTACTTTTTGTACAACTGTAAATAACAATTAAGATTATTACAATCAGGGACATAATTACTTTTGACGACTTCATTTTTACTCTTTTTTCTATTGCCTAATAACGCTTTACATCAGTGGCAGGCAGTCGCAGAGCGAAGCGGGCGCGGTGGCCTGTCCGCTGGATGTGATTGTTAGGGCTTGGTTATGTGCCACAATATAATTCATAACGCTTCCAGCAGTTAACTTAAATGTAGGCGATATATCCAACCCTGCACTTTTTAACCCCTTAGCAGTCCATTTATTGCAAGTATTCATGAGGTAGTAATCACCTACGCCTTTATAAAACTGACTATCCCCATATATTCCGTTTCTAAGCTCTAATATCTCACTATCTTCATTTTTATAAAAGCTATTTGAAATGAAATTAATTAGCGAATTGTACTCACTGCTACTAAGGCATATAGTCTCAATCTGACTATTTTGAAAATATCCCCTAATATTTTTAGGCACAGCCACTGCATGAATAACTGATTCTGTTGGCCAAAATATAGCCCTTAGAGTTAGCCCCGTTGTTATTTCTTTAGCTTGATAGAAACCTTTATCACCCCATCCAAACTCAATATAAGGTGCATCTTCAAACTTTGCCCTTAACTTAGGGAGATAATCTTGAATTTTTTCGGAAGGCACAACAAACCCTGTATGCCAGCCATGGTTTACTACATATATTTTTTCTCCTGCCTCCTCTCTATTCTCTACATGCTTAACCACATTCGGTTTCGAAGAGCATGCCGACAATAAAAATAAGATGATTATTAAAAATATTCCTTTCATTGCACAATCATTTGTGAGCCCTAACATATATTCTACTGCCAATATCGGCATTATCATCAATATACAACATATTATACAGCTAGAGAATATATATATTCACAGCATAATATGAAATATATTCGCACAAATGTAACAAACAGCAGCATAATCTGTTAACTCCGGCAGAGTTATACATCGAAGAATTAAAAATTAACGGATTTCCCAAATCAGTTTCTCACGGGTTGATATGAAAGTGTTGCATATCCCGAAACTACCTGTATGTTCAACATTACCTTCCAAACACCCTTTCCCCTGCCAACCAGGTACTGAGTACTTTTGCGCCCAGCACTTGCTCCGGGGCTGCATTCATCAGGTCGGTATCAAGAATCACAAAGTCGGCAAATTTACCCGGTTCAAGACTCCCTTTTTCATTTTCTTCGAAGGAGGCTTTTGCTGCCCAGATTGTCATTGACCGAAGCGTTTGCTCGCGGGTTAAAGCGTCTTCAATCTGAAACCCGCCTTTAGGATTCCCTTCTATGCCGACACGGAATACCGAGGCGTAAAAGGTTTTGAGCGGGCTAATGTCTTCAACCGGGAAGTCGCTACCGTTTGGCAACCAGCCGTTTTGCTGTAAAAGCTGTTGGTAAGCGTAAGCCCCACCTCGAAACAATTCTGCTGGGATGCAAGCAATGCCTTTTGTTTCATTTCATTGCCGGGCTCAGGTATTAATTGCCAAACCAGCCCCATGGCATTGTCGATTAACACGCCTGTGGGTTTCCCGTTTTTCAGCAAAATACCGCCTCCCTCAACTTTTGTTTCAGCATTAACTTTTGCCAGCTTTAATGCTTTTGAATTACACCAGGCAGCATGCCCGTCAATCCGGTTAAGGTAAACAGCCACATCGGGGAAAAGCTCATCCAATTTTATTTTATCCGGGAATTCTTTATCCGTCCAGTCGTTTTGATCCCAACCGCGTCCCAACAGCCAGTCTCCTTCGGATTTTTTGTGGTGCTCTTTCAGGCGTTCGTAAATTTCTTCCCTGCTAGTGGTTCCTGCCAGGTCGGCATATTGTTGCAAGTTCATCCCGTAACTAAAAAAATGGCAATGTGCGTCAATAAACCCTGGGTAAACCCAATTCCCTTTTGCATCAATGGTTTGCACTGCTTTGTACCTGGCAATTATTTCTTCATTGGTGCCTACTGCAACAACTTTTCCATTGTTTACGGCAAAACTTTCTGCTCTTGAGAAATCAGCGTCTATGGTATTAACCACCCCATTTGTTACAATCAGGCTAACGGTTTCTTTTTGATTACATGAACTCATTGAAAATAGAAAAACTAAGATTAGGTTTAATACTGCTACTGTCCTCATTTTTGAAGTTATTTCTTTGATCTTAACGCAGTTGAAAATATTGAATGCTTCACGCAATTTTGATGAGCTTGCACAAAATATTCATCTCTAATCCGAACAGCCAATTATATTTCTTGTTGAAATGACAACAGCCTGAGGGAGGTAAGCTTTTGGGACGCTGTTTATTTTA
>UOEP01000096.1_pt1 | contig 15365 bp, 9 predicted proteins | sample 1989931 | NCBI WGS metagenome assembly UOEP01 (sample SAMEA4712198, study PRJEB27164) | hydrothermal vent metagenome | biome: marine basaltic hydrothermal vent biome; feature: marine hydrothermal vent; material: mineral | place: Pacific Ocean | collected 2011-06-14/2011-07-23 | depth 1691 m
CATTAAACAACTTCAATAAATTACCTTTAACAATAAAAGCAGAAAGATGAAGAAGCTATCATTGGTAATATGTGTTTATAACGAAGAACTCAATATCGCCCCCCTGAGCAAGCAAATTCAAGAAGCACTGAGAGGCTTTGACTATGAAGCTATTTTTGTCGATGACGGCTCAACAGATGCAACACGTTCTGAAATATTAAAAATAAACGATGAACATTTTCTTTTGGTAGAATTAAAGCGTAACTACGGGCAAAGTTCGGCATTACAGGCCGGGATCGACCAGGCAGAAGGCGAATTTGTTGTTCTGCTGGATGGCGACCTCCAGAACGACCCTGCCGATATTCCGATGATGCTGAAAATAGCAGAAGAAGGGGAGTATGATTTGGTGTCTGGTGTACGTGCAAACAGGAGGGATGGTATGTTTCTCAGGAAAATACCCAGTAAAATAGCCAATTATATTATCCGTAAATCAACCGGCACAAAAATGAAAGATTTAGGGTGTACCCTAAAAGTTTTTACCCGCGAAACAGCAAAAAGCATTCATATTTATGGCGAATTACACCGCTATATCCCTGTATTGGCATCGCTCGAAGGTGCCACCAGGTTCACCCAGGTCGATGTGAACCATAAGCCGCGCGAGTTTGGGAAGTCAAAATATAACTTAACACGTACCACAAAGGTGGTCAGCGATTTATTGCTAATGCTGTTCTTAAAAAAATACCTTCAAAAGCCCATGCACTTTTTCGGGGTGTTGGGCATCGTTACTCTGCTGATAGGGGGTGCCATTAATGTATATATGTTAATCTTGAAAATCATGGGGAATGAGATATGGGGTAAGCCTTTGATGATACTGGGGGTGTTTTTAGTAATGGGGGGTATCCAATTCATAACAATCGGTATCATTGCCGAATTGCAAATGCGTACCTATTTCGAGTCGCAAAAGAAAACACCATACCGGGTAAAAAGGGTTATCCCGGCAAAAGAAGATTAGTGGTAAGTGAAAAGTCGTAAGTAATTAGTGTTTGTCCATAAAGTCCGCCTTCTGCGTTACTCTTGTCTTAAGAACCTGTCATTTACAAAAGTAAACTCCTGATTCTTAAGACTTCGAAAGCCTTGAAGGCGAACATTCTGAACCAAACACTTACTTTATAGACAGACACTAATTAGCCCTGTTTTCCTACCGGGTACGGAGTTTTTTTTAACCTCTGTTTTACGTGGATTAAAATTAATGCTATTCAGGATCAGCAATTTGCCTGCCGTCAGGCCGTACCGCCCTTGCAGGGCTATTGCCTGTGTGTCAACCCAATACCACAGGGTTTCGTTACACTGCACCCTGGGCTATTACATTCCATCCCTTTGGGATTTGTAAGGCGTGTACTGTTTAGCAACAAACAAACTTATCGTTCTCAACGAATGTTTAACACAACGTAAAAATAGTCAGTAGGTTCAAACCCCGGGTTGTGCGCTATTTTTTTGAGCAGTTGTTTTTCACAGACTCACATGCCCGAATTGCATATTCAACATTTGATGGTATTTGGTCGAAATGCTTGGGGTACATCCCTACAACAACCGCATCTTGTGGTTTTATATTCTCAAAAGCAGTATGGAAAGCCCCCGACACCTTTTCCTGGGTTTGGCATAGCCGGTTGGCGGCAAGTATCTTAAAAGCCAAACACATTTTATCAGTTGTGCGGATTACTTTATACATTCTTGGGGGGTCTCCTTCAAGAAAACGCTCAGTAGAGATATCTACCTGTGTCCCTGAAACCAATGCGCTTTCTCTGGGCTCTCGACTAATATTATAAACACATGCCATATAAAAATCAATGTCCCAGCCCTTCTCCTCTGCATATTCAATAACTTCCGGGATGTGCGTCCCCAGGCCAACCTGTAGTCCTTGGTCACGGATACATTTTAGATAATCATATACCTTGTCAATACATCCTTCCTGCCAGAACTTATCTGTCTGAGTGCCGTGATGGTAAATACCTATCGCACCAGCTGCGGCTATGATCCTGATATTCTGGAATATATCAGACATCTCTGATGCCGTTTGAGCAATCCAATGCAATTTCCCCCCTTCACGCCTGAAAAGGTCAAGCCAGTATATAATACGATGGTAGTCTCCACGTGCCTGCAGGGTGTTGATTCCTGACTCTTCAAGTTGGTGAAGATACGACACGACTTGTCCTTCTGTGAAGTACTTTCTCATTTCTTCGTTCATCTCGTGTGAGAAATGTGAATTGCCACAAAGCGGGTTTCCCCCACTTATGAGCCTGGTTACATATTCTTCAGTATTTGCAAACTGAACTTTAGGCAGAGCTTTCATGGTTTCTCCTTATTGCAGCCTGTCACTCGTCAGGCCTTTGTTAAAACGGTTAATATCCAATAGATTATAAAAATATTGCAACAAAATTACAAAAAAATAATACAGGAAAATGACAAGGGCAAAATTACTGGATAGGGTCCTGGAACAAATTAAGGTATTATAATATTAAAACAGGGGAACTTCTACATATAATTTCTTCTTTTGAGTTATCAATTAATATACTCAAACAAAGTACTTATTCCGGGTTTAAGCAAATCTTTTTTATATTTGATTCTTATTATTTGTAATTTATTATAAGGATGCCTGAAGAGATACAGAGTAAAGTTGACATATCTTTGGTGAAACGTTTTGCCAATGGTGACATGAAAGCATTTGATGCGATTTATTCTGTATTTAATCAAAAGTTGCAGAATTTTGTATTCACTTTGGTGAAAACCGAAGCCGATACGGAAGAGATAGTACAGGAGGTGTTCGTTAAAATATGGGAAAACCGGGATCGGTTAAAAAATTATGCATCTTTTGAAACGTACCTCTTCACCATTGCTTATAATACGACTATGGGTTTATTAAGGAAGCGGTCAAAAGAATCCCAATATATTGAATACGTAAAATCAGTGCAGGTGGAGGTTTATGAAAAGGATGATATTGATGCTCTCAACATAGACGAGGTCAATGAGTCATTAAACCTCCTGATAGAAAAAATGCCTCCCCGGCAACGCGAAGTGTTTAAAATGAAACATTTTAAAAATTATTCCTATAAAGAAATTGCCACCATCCTGATGATATCTGTCAATACAGTTGAAAATCACGTTGTTAAAGCACATAAATACCTAAAAGAAAATTTAAGTAAGGACTATTTATTATACATCCTTTTCATCAATCTTTTCCGGTAAGCAAAAAAAAAACAGGTTCGGACTAGTGGTTTTATTAATTTTTGCGTCTAACTTAAGATTTTGGGACTATTATAGTCAAACCTAATTTGTATCAGGTATTTAGGGTACATGCCCTGATGAGGGGTGCAAATCTTTTTTGATTAGTTTAATAATTGTTGCGATGGATAAGGAGCTTTTAGAAAAGTTTATTAATAATAACTGTACTCCCTCCGAAATTGATTCGATATTCGATTGGATTCAAAAAGAACCGGATAAAATTACAACGCAGGTTTTACTTAGGAGCTATTGGGATAGGGTTAAAACCTCTAATATAATTTTAGATGAACAACAGCACCAGCAACGCCTCGACAGGATACACCACTTAATAAACCTAAACCAATCTGAAAAGTTAACAATTGGAAAAACACGTTTATTCCCTTCAAAAAAGGTTTCACTTATACAAATATTCTCAAGGGTTGCGGTTATCCTTTTAATTCCTGTGATAACTTTATTGGTTTACACCCGTTTTTTTCAGCCTGGTACTTATAATGTGCAGGGCGAACCTCAAATGAATGAAATAATTTCTCCGATGGGGTCACGTACATCCCTGGAATTATCCGATGGTACAAAGGTATGGTTGAACCATGGCAGTAAAATGATTTACCCACAAAGGTTCACAGGTAAAACACGGATAGTCCGATTATTTGGGGAAGGCTATTTCAAGGTAGCGCATAACCGGTCAATACCATTTATAGTCGAAGCCGGAGGGATGGCTGTGAAGGCTATAGGTACAAATTTTAATGTAAAGGCTTATGGTGATGATACAAGTTTTGAAACCTCGCTGGAATCGGGGAAAGTAATCATTTTAAAAGAAACGCCAACAAATAAAGAATTAACTGTTTGCGAAATGGAGCCAGGGCAACATTTTATATTTAATAATACTAACAATAAATATTCCTTGAAAACCGAAGATTTAATTAAATATGTTTCGTGGAAAGAGGGGAAACTGGTATTTATAGACGATACAATGGATAAGGTCGCCGAACGCCTTTCTCGGAGGTACAATGTGGATATAAACCTTGAAGGGCCAGGATTGAAGGAGCTTACTTATACCGCAACATTTATTGATGAATCGCTTTACCAGATACTTGAAATGCTGGAGATTGTAACTCCTATTTCTTATTCAGTTTCTGAAAGGTATAAACTACCGGACGGGACCTATACGAAACGGAAGATTTCAATTTACAGGGAAGAAAAATAATAAACTAACTAAACTTAATAGCGATGCCTATGAATAATTGAAAAAAGCAGGGCAATGCGCCACATTACCCTGCTTTATGTGATTAAAAGACTCTTGAAGAAGAGTGATTTCTAACCATTAACAAAACAAAAGTATGAAAAAATTTATTCATTTTGCCATAAGGGCAAAAAATGCGTGGCACACGCGAAAACTATTATTATTAATGAAATTGACAATTTTCTTATTACTATTTGCAGCCGTTCAGGTCATGGGGCTTGAATCCTACTCACAGGAAACAAAGCTAACGTTGAATTTGAAAAGTGTTTCTTTAAAAGAAATACTTGCTTCAATTGAGGAAAAAAGTGAGTATTATTTCCTTTACAGTTCTAAAATGATAGATGTAGAAAGGGAGATGGATGCTATCAATATTAAAGAGAAAAATATTTTTTTTGTATTAGACGAAATACTAAAAGGTACAAATATTGAATATGTTGTTAAGGGTAGGCAAATCTTGTTGTCAGGTAAGCATCTACAGGATAATACTGTTGAAAACAATTTGCAAAAAAAGGTTATTTCAGGGAAAGTAACCAATTCTTCGGGAGATCCAATCCCGGGGGTAACAATAATTGTAAAGGGTACTGCACAGGGGGCAGTAACCGATAGCGAAGGGAACTATTCCCTATCCAATATCCCCGGCGATGCCACACTGGTATTCTCATTTGTGGGGATGAAGAGCCAGGAAATAGCAGTATTGGGTAAGCAAAAAGTCGATATTGTTTTGGAAGAAGAATCGTTTAACCTTGACGAAGTGGTTGCTATTGGGTATGGAAGTATAAAAAAGTCGGATTTAACCGGATCCGTAGCTTCAGTAAACTCGAATGACCTAAATGCATTTCCAACCAATAGTGCTGTGCAAGCTTTACAGGGAAGAGCCACAGGGGTTCAAATACAATCAGATAACGGTGGCGAGCCTGGTGGTAATTACAATATTCTTATTAGGGGTAGTTCTTCAATAAATGCTTCAAGTAGCCCGCTTTATGTAATTGATGGTTTTCCTCAGGGTACATTGCCCCCTGCTGACGATATTGAATCAATAGAAATATTAAAAGATGCCTCAGCAACGGCAATTTACGGATCACGTGGGGCAAATGGGGTAGTTCTGATTACCACTAAAAAGGGTGTGTTGGGGGATGCTAAGATTCGTTTGAATACTTCGTATTCAGTACAGAATGAAATAAAACGGTACGACCTGCTCAATGCCCAGCAGTTTGCTGAAATGATCAACACAGTAACCGGATCTAATGCTTTTGACAGTCCTTCATCACTTGGGGTAGGAACTGATTGGCAGGATGAAATATTTCAAACAGGAAACATCCAAAACTATAACTTATCTATATCTGGAGGAGCCGACAAAGTAAATTATTATCTGTCAGGTGTTTATTTCGACCAGAAGGGGGTTATTCTGAATTCTGATTTTAAAAGATATTCATTAACATCTAATATTAACATAAATGCTTCAGAGAGTGTAAAATTAGGCCTGAATCTACTCATTGGAAGAAGTGATCAGAACAGGTTGTCTACACAAGAAGGTACTACTTCTTCTCAAGGGGGAGGGATTTTATCAACTGCTTTGTTATTCGCTCCGTCAGAACCAATATATAATGAAGATGGTTCATACACTACTCATCCTTTAGGAACTCCGTTAGATAATCCGGTTGCTCTGGCACTGGAAAGGCCGTCGCAAACATTGTCTGATTACATGCAGGCCAGTCTTTCAGGGGAATTTGACCTATTTAAAGATTTTAAATATAAACTTATTATCGGTATCGGAACCAATAACCGCAGGGCTGGTAATTATGTTTCTTCTAAATTGGAATATGGAAAAACTGTAGGAGGCATAGCAAACTTAAATAACTCAAAAAGTACAAATATTCTAGCGGAGAATTATTTCACATATTCCAAAAATTTTGGAGATATTCATTCTCTGACTATTATGGGAGGCTATTCCTTTCAATCATTCTCTTCCGAAAGTTCAATAGCCAGCGGTAGCGATTTTCTTACTGATGCAGGTACTTGGTGGAATTTGGGTGGCGCATCTATATTCCAACAACCGCGCTCAAATCTTGTAGAATCGGAATTGAGTTCTTTTTATGGACGGATAAATTATTCAATCAATGATAAGTATCTTTTAACAGCTAATGCCCGTTATGACGGTTCATCGAGGTTTGCGAAAAATAATAAGTGGGCATTTTTCCCTTCCGGGGCATTCGCCTGGAATATTTACAAAGAGGGGTTCTTAGCAGATTCTGAAACTATCAGCCAATTAAAGTTCCGTGCAAGCTACGGGGTAACCGGTAACCAGGCAATCAGCCCTTACGAGTCATTGGCAAGGTTCAGGTATGTTTTTGCTGTGGTCAACGGGAAGATTGTGAATGCTGTGAGTCCATTATCCGTGGCGAATAATGACCTTACCTGGGAGAGTACAGCTCAAGCTGACGTAGGATTGGATATGGGTTTATTTAATAACACATTACTTATTAATGCAGATTATTATAGTAAAAAAACTTCAGATTTATTGTTCCGGGTTCCATTACCTCAATATTCAGGTTATCCAGATCAGTTAAAAAATATTGGTGAAATTGAAAACAAAGGTTTTGAATTCGCACTGGAGGTTAAAAATATTGTGAAGGTGATTCAATGGGATTCTAAGTTTAACCTTTCTTTAAACCGTAATAAGGTACTTAGTTTACCCGAAGGTAATGACATATTATACAGGACTGCTCCTGGACAATTTGTAGGGATACAAAATTCTCAGATAATCAGAGAAGGTGAACCGTTAGGGTCATTTTACGGATATGTTTATGAAGGCGTACAGCAAAGCGGAGACGAATTGCTTGATGGTGCAGAAGGAGTTGGTGGAGAAAGGTTCAGAGATATTCTAGATGATGGTATGCTCACTAATGAAGACAGGACTATTATTGGAGACCCAAATCCTGATTTTTATTGGGGATGGAATAACCACATTGCCTTCAAAAATTTCGATTTGAACATATTTATTCAAGGAATGCAAGGGAACGACATGCTTAATTACACCAGGATGGGACTGGAGTCAACCTTGGGTACTTACAATTCTACTACTGCAATGCTTGATAGTTGGACTCCTACAAATACTGACACTGATATACCTCAAATGGTCACCAGGTCTCAACGACTTTCTTCTCGTTGGGTTGAAGATGGGAGCTATATTCGGTTAGAAAATGTAGTTTTAGGTTATACCTTCCCTAAAAGAGTTCTTGATAAGATGAACCTCAGTTCTTTAAGGATCTATGTTAGTGGCCAGAAATTATTAACCTTTACCAATTATAAAGGTTTTGACCCTGAGGTTAGCTGGAGTAGTGGTAATAGGAATATAGGGATCGACTATGGTAGTTATCCCAATACAAAGAACTTCACTGTTGGAGTAAATATTGGATTCTAATAAAAATTTTAAAATCGCTAAAAATGAAAAATTCAATTAAAATAGTAGCATTATTAATTGCATTAATACTTGGAGCCTGCTCCGACCTGGAGGAAAACCCAGTAGGGCTGCTTGCTCCAGAAGGTTTTTTTAAATCACCAACAGACGTTGAAGCCGCTATATTTGGAGCTTATGGGAGGATGGCTTCTGATCAGGCTTGGGGCGGAGAAACCCAACAGGCATTGATGTTATTAAGCGATATGGTTGATGTTGGAGCACCCTGGACTGCTATTCAGAATCATGAAATAAATGGTTTTACGCTTACGTCAACCCATTATTATTCCTTGCTAATGTGGAAAAGAGCCTACGATATAATTGGGGCAGCAAATACAGCCATCTTAGGGGCAAAAACAATTGATGCCAGTGAAGAGTTAAAATTAACTCTCGAAGCTGAAGCAAGAGTGATAAGGGCATTTATATACTTCACCTTTGTGCAGCTGTTCGGCGATATGCCATACTTGGATACGCCAGTTGCAGAACCGGATGCTGTAAGTACTATGTCGAAAACATCAGAAGAAGATATTTATAATAATATTATTGCTGATTTGAAGTTTGGAATGGAATACCTTCCGATGAAATATTCTAATAATGTACGCACACGTGTAACTGCAGGTTCAGCAGCTACCATTTTGGCATCTGTATATCTTACGACAGAAAACTGGCAGGAGGCATATAACCATGCAAAATGGGTGATTGACAGGGCTGGTGAGTTAGATTATAGTCTGGTTGACAACTATCAGGATTTATTTGATGCAACTAAACAAGACGGTATTTCTGAACATATATTTGCTGTTGATTTCCTCGGTGGCTTGCGTCATTCTGATAATGATGATATTATTCCTCCATTAACAGGCAATAACTTTACGGGAGGTTGGAGTATTCTTATTCCATCAATGTTAGTTTATACAACCTGGAATCCGGAAGATTATAGAAGAAAGGTGAGTTTGGCAGATACCATCATTTATAAAGGTGTTGCGAAACCTTATACCGAATTTGTTGTTCCGAGGCCTTATCTTGCAAAGTATTGGAGATTTCCCGGAAATGCACTTCGTGGAGGAAGACGCTCAGATAATAACTACGTCTTGTACCGCTATGCCGAAGTACTTTTAATTGCCGCTGAGGCTCAGAATGAGTTAAAAGGCCCTACTGCCGAAGTATTAGGGTATATAAACCAGGTAAGGGGAAGAGCCAGGAGGTGGCCGAACAAAATATCTGATGTCCCTGCAGATGTCCCTGCAGGCTTAACCAAAGACGAGTTCAGGAATGTTATTTTGGAAGAAAGAAAGTTAGAGTTCGCATTTGAATATAAAAGGTGGTTTGATATTAAAAGAAGAAAATTGGGTGACCAGGCCTTCAAAGGTGAAAATTCCCTTGAACCCCATCCAGGGTTTGATAGCGGTAAACATTATTTGTTGCCAATACCACAGACGGAGTTGGATATAAACCCGAATTTAAAGCCACAGAACCCCGGATATTAAATGTTTTTAGTTTAGTTTAATATTTAATGTTTGGCTGAGTACATGGATTGTGGTATTGATCCTATGTTATGTATTCGGCTAAACTTTTTTATATTGTACTGATCATTGGCTCTTTTAATTTATAAAAAGTTATTGTTATGGACAGGTATCCTTTCTTGTTAAGTTTAAGAGAATTGTGTAAGGTACTTTCTGATAGAGCCCTGGTGAAATCTAATTGGTTGAATTTGAGTATTCTGCCTTTGTTTGTTTTATTCTTTTCCCCGCTTAGTTCAAATGGTTTTGTAAATGATTTACGTGCCAGTGGGTATAGTTTAATCCCGGCACCTCAAAAGATTCAGCTTTCAGGGCAGGATATTGTCCTTAATAATAGTTGGGCAATCGAGGCCCGGTTAGGGAAAGGAAATACCGCATTAAAAAGCCTCCGCTCAGGAGTAGCAGGGCTTTTTGGATTGGAATTTACAGGGGGAAGTACAAATAAGATAATCCTTGAGGTTAAGCCGGGGATAATAGGCGGAGGAATTGCGGATGAGTTAGCAGCTCAGGGATACCGCCTGGAAATCCATCCTGGTTTAATCAGGGTTATAGGAAATGCCGAAGCCGGTTTATTTTACGGAGTGCAAAGTTTCCTGCAATTATTACGTCCGGTAAGCAATAATGAGTTCTCTTTACCCGAAGGGGTAATAACAGATTGGCCCGATTTAGAGTTGCGTTTTATTCATTGGGATACAAAACACCACCAGGACAGGCTCGAAACATTAAAACGGTATTTAGGGCAGGCTGCATTTTTTAAGGCCAACGCTGTTGCATTCGAGATTGAAGACAAATACGAATACCCAAGCCACCCGGTAATTGGTGCCCCCGGGGCATTTACCAAGTCGGAAATACAGGAACTGACTGCTTATGCCCTCGAAAGATATATACAATTGGTCCCTGTTGTACAGGCTCCATCGCACATGGCTTACGTGCTGAAGCATGAAGAGTTTGCACACCTGAGGGCAGACAGTAGTAGTAACTACCATATATGTATGTGCGATGAAGAAGCCATGCAACTCATTTTTGATATGTACCAGGATATGATTGACGCAACTCCCGGTGTAAACTACTTTTTTGTTTCAACAGATGAGGTTTATTATGCAGGGGTATGTGGTAAGTGCGAAAAGGAATACAACGATATTAACCGGAGTCAAATATGGGTTGATTATGTCAACCGTGTGCATAAGTGGATGTCAAAACATAACAGGCGTATGTTGTCCTGGGTAGAATACCCGCTGTTAGCAGAACATATTACCCAGTTGCCGGCAGGTTTGATTGACGGTATTGTGGGTACTTACCGTTCAAAAGAGTGGATCCAGAATGAAAATAAAGCTGGAATCCGGCAGTTGGCTTATAGCTCAATGCAAGGCGCAGAGTTACTTTTCCCAAACTATTTCCCAACCAATTATCGGAATAAGGGTATTGAAGGGCGGCTGGAAGATGCTTCCGATAATGTAGTAGATGTACAAAATATGGGTGCAAATTTAATCGGGGTTTTTGCAGCAGCCTGGGACGATGCGGGGCTGCATAACGAAACATTTTGGCTTGGGTGGGCTACCGTAACCCAGTATGGGTGGACTGCCGGGAAACCGTTACTTAAACAAAATATTGCCGATTTTATGGATGCTTTTTACGGGATGGATAGCCCATATATGGTAGGTATTTATAAAGGCTTGGAAGAAGGGGCCCGTTTTTACGAAAGTATTTGGGATACCGAAATATCTAAAGAGCGTAACCCGGGTTATGGGAACTCGTATGGAAAAGGAGTTGGCACCGAGCGGTACGATTTAGTGTTAAATATGCCCGCTTTACCGTCTGCTGCTGATTTGAAAAGAAATTCAGGGTTTAAAACCCGGTACTCCGGGCAAATAGGAAAGGCATCGCAATTAATTTATGAAAATGACAGGCTGATCAATCAACTCATGTTTGCAACTACCCGGGTAACACGTAATAGGTACAACCTGGAAGTCTTATTGTCAATTGCTTATATCGAACGTTTTTCTATAAATACATTATTAAGGCTGGGGGAAATAGATACCCACCTGCAAAATGCTTATAAAAACGGAGGAAGCCATTCTTCGAAAGTAGGGCAACTTGTAGGAGCCTATAAGTTGGCTGGGCAGATACTGGAAGAACAGGATGCTGTATGGCCTCAATTGGTTGCAACCTGGGAAAAAAGCCGGTTTGAGAAATGCAGGAGTGTCGATGGCAAAAATTTCGTACACGTATTGGATGATGTAAAAGACCACTTTGCAGACCGTAGGTTGGGGCTTGAATACATGATTGCCCCGTTCGAAAGGATGCGCATCAAGGAATGGCGTGATAAATTAGGGGGCATTATTGAGGAGTATGCAAAAGCCAATCATGTTGCAGTCTCTGGAGTTGAGCCTATTAGATTAGAAGATTGAGGCATTGCTTGAGAATTGAACATAGAATGAAAAAAGGAGGAAAAAAGGAGGAAAAGATAAAATGAATATAATATTTCGAAGTCCATTGAGTTTTGTATTATTGGCATGTTGCATTTCATGTTCAAATCAAAAAAGTACAAATGATACAGTATCAATATCCAGGAATTCACTAAAAGACTCAAATACATGGCAATTTGAATGCCAACGCGATGAGATTGCCCCGGAGCATTGGGTAGATAGTGGTAAAATGTATAAAGGGCAGCCGACTTATGCTTTATCAGGAGGTGGGAAAGAGTATGCCAATGGGTGTTGGACCAGAAATACCCCTGTCCAATCAAATTATTTTTATGAATTTACAACTCACTATTTTGCTCAAAACCTTGATGATCCGTTAAGGAGTGCCCTGGCACGTATCCTATGGTTTGACGAAGACGGGGAAGAGGTATCGGTGGCTGAATACCCTGCAACCCTGGCTGCTGAAACACCTGAAGGGTGGCATACTATACAACAGGTTTATCAATGCCCCGAAAAAGCAGTGTATGCCCGTTTGGAACTTGTATATCGTTGGGATTCCGATGGTAGCGTATTTTTCAGTGAGGCAGAATTTAAACAAGTCCGGCCAATTAAACCTGAAAAGGTAAAATTAGCCACAGTGCATTATATTCCCACAAAAGGATCTACTACACAGGAGAACCTGGAGCAGTTTTCAAAATTCCTTGAAGATGCAGGCAAAAAAGGAGCCGATATAGTTTGCCTCCCCGAGGGGATAACAGTGGTTAATACAGGTATGTCGTATATTGATGTTGCAGAACCGGTTCCTGGCCCTACTACTTCTTATCTTGGTGAGATTGCTAAAAAGTATGGGATGTATATAGTTGCAGGAATCTATGAACGCAATGGCGCAGTTGTTTATAATACTGCTGTCCTGGTTGGAAGGGATGGGGGGCTTGCAGGCAAATACCATAAAATTTGTTTGCCCAGGGAAGAAATCCAGGGAGGAATAACTCCTGGGGATAGTACCCCTGTATTTGAAACTGATTTTGGCACAGTAGGGATGATGATTTGTTGGGACGTTACATTTCCTGAAGTAGCCAGGATGCTTACTTTAAGAGGCGCAGATATAATTATGCTTCCTATTTGGGGAGGTATTCCTGAACTTGCTGTAGCCCGGGCTATTGAAAATCAGATATACCTGGTTACTTCAAGTTATAGTACAAAACAGATGAAATCTGCAATATTTGATAAAGGAGGGGTCATTTTGGGAGAAGCAAATGATACAGAACATGTAAAAGTGGTGGAGGTTGACCTTAGCAAACGAAAAATGTGGCCATTCTTAGGCGATTTGAAAAACAGGATTGTAAGAGAGATGCCGCCGCAAAAGTTGGTCGCTGACAGATAGGCGATAATTTTAGTAGTAAAGTACTTATTCCGGGTTTAAGCAAATCTTTTTTATATTTGATTTTCATTTTAACTTTAGACAACTTCAATATAAAAAACTTGACTTATGAAAATCAAAAGAACCTATCTTTTTTTAGTCCTTTTAGCCTTTATTGGGACTAGTTGTAACAAAAAACAGAACGTTTTAACCGAAGAGGAGAAAGCTGCAGGGTGGGAATTGCTTTTTGACGGGAATACCCTTGATGGCTGGAGAGATTATAACGGCACCGGACTGACCGGCCCCTGGGTAGTCGAAAAGGGCACCATCAAAGCAGAAGGGCATGGCAGCGATGCCAGCGGGTATATTGTAACAGGCAAGCAATATGAAAATTTCGTGCTTTCCTGGGACTGGAAGATATCAAAAGGGGGCAACAGTGGGTTGTTGTACCATGTATTTGAGAACCCGAAATTTGCAGTGCCTTATATAACAGGGCCCGAATACCAGCTGATCGATGATGCCAACTTTGCAGAACCCCTGGAAGAGTGGCAGAAATGTGGAGCCGACTATGCTATGTATTTACCCGATAAAGCTAAGCTTCATGTTAATCCGGCCGGGAAATGGAATAATTCGAAGATTGTGTTCGACAACGGGCATGTGGAGTATTGGATGAACGGGGAGAAAACACTCGAATTCGAAGCCTGGTCCGATGATTGGTTTACCCGTAAAAATAGTGGCAAATGGGAAAATGCCCCTGAATATGGTTTAGCAACAAAAGGGGTAATTTGCCTGCAAGACCATGGCTACCCGGCATGGTTCCGTAATATAAAAATCAGGGAATTACCGAGGAAACCCATGAAAGTGAAGCTGTTCAATGGTGTTGACCTGAAAGGATGGGACATTTACGGCAGTGAATTATGGTATGTGAAAGACAGCTTGCTGATTTGTGAAAGCGGCCCCGACAAACAATACGGTTACCTGGCAACCACCCGGTATTACAATGATTTTGACCTTAGTGTTGAATTCCGCCAGGAAGCTAATGGGAACTCAGGGGTGTTTTTCCGTTCTTTTATCGAACCTGTAGCCAAGGTTCATGGCTGGCAGGTAGAAGTAGCCCCAAAGGGTAACGATACCGGCGGTGTATACGAATCATACGGCCGTGGGTGGTTGGTTCAAATCCCAGATGAAAAAGAGGGGTTCCTTAATGAAGGGGAATGGAACAAATTGCGCATAAAAGTACAGGGCGATAATGTGCAAACCTGGCTTAACGGGCATAAGATGGTTAACATTAGCGACCGGAAAATAGGAGAGGGGCAGGGCCGTATTGCACTGCAGATACATAGTGGGGGAGGTATTAAAGTTTTATGGAGGAACCTGGTCCTGCAAACATTGTAGTTTTAACTTTAGGCAATTTCACTGTATAAACAGGTAAATAATTTTTGGATATATAAAATATATCCCTATTTTCGTGTTCGTACACGGAAAAAAAATTTTGCCGATAAATATTCCCTGTATTTTTAATCTTGAATAAGATTCCTGAGTTATACCGGGCATCTATTAATGAAGTTGTTTAGAGTTGTCAGCTTTCTTTAATACCACGTCATTGCGGTCCCGCGAATTCGGGGGGGGGCAATCTCATAAAGCTGTAGGAAAGTAAATTTGTTAGATTATCGTATTAATATAAATTCAATAAAAAGGTACACTATATGAAGTTAGGTAAATTTAGTTTTGGTGTTGGCGACCGTTTCAACCATGAAGGGGAATCCCAGTTAAGGGCTATTATGAAAGCAAATGCCATGGGGGTAGAAGTGACACCGGTCTGGAATAAATCGAACAGGGAGCATAATATTGTCCATTCGGAACCTGAGGGGACACGTGTAGAGGCCGATGCCGCTGTAAAAGCTCTCGGTTGGGGAGGCGGATACTGTGTAGATGCCGACCATATCAACCTAACCAATGTCGACAGGTTTATTAAACATTCTGATTTTTTCACCCTTGATGTTGCTGCCTATATAGACAATGCCTCTGAAGAGGAAGATGTTGCTGCATTTAAAAAATCGTGTGAAACATTGGGCAGGGAAGTTATTATCCCCGGGATTGCCGCGCCGATAGC
>UOEP01000176.1_pt1 | contig 15333 bp, 7 predicted proteins | sample 1989931 | NCBI WGS metagenome assembly UOEP01 (sample SAMEA4712198, study PRJEB27164) | hydrothermal vent metagenome | biome: marine basaltic hydrothermal vent biome; feature: marine hydrothermal vent; material: mineral | place: Pacific Ocean | collected 2011-06-14/2011-07-23 | depth 1691 m
AAAGGCATACGGGCATACGAATTTGCACGAAAAGGCAACGACCCTAAACTTAAACCCAAAAAGGTTGTTATTGAGTCAATTGAAGTTTTAGACTTTAATCCTCCAAAAATAGGTTTAAAGGTAGTATGCGGGAAAGGGACATATATCAGGTCGTTGGCCCGTGATATAGGTAAGAAGTTGAATTGTGGCGCTTATTTAGTAGGGTTGCGCCGCACACGAATTGGAGAATATGAAGTTGGCCAGGCAATGTCGGTCAATTATTTTTTAACTAATTTAGATTCATTTGTAACCAATTAGGAATTTATCCGTAATACGGGTTTCTATAATATAAAGACACAAAATTATGAAATTATCAAAGTTTAGGTATAATTTGCCAGACAACAAAATAGCCTTCCATCCTTCTGCAAACAGGGATGAGTCAAAACTAATGGTTTTATATAAGGACTCGGGTAAAATTGAACATAAACTTTTTAAGGAACTGCTTGATTATTTTGATGATAAAGATTTATTGGTTTTTAACGACACAAAAGTATTCCCTGCCCGTTTGTTCGGGAATAAAGAAAAAACAGGCGCGGAAATTGAAGTTTTCCTGCTCCGCGAATTGAACCGTGAACAACGTTTATGGGATGTTTTAGTTGACCCGGCAAGGAAGATCAGGATTGGGAATAAACTTTACTTTGGCGAAGACAATATGCTGGTAGCCGAGGTGATTGACAATACAACCTCCCGTGGGCGCACATTACGTTTTTTGTTTGACGGGCCGTATGACGAGTTCAAAAGCACATTATACAGCCTTGGGGAAACACCACTACCCAAATTTATCAACAGGCCTGTACTGCCTGAAGATAAAGAACGTTATCAAACAATTTTTGCCAAACACGAAGGGGCTGTGGCTGCTCCGACTGCAGGGCTGCATTTCAGCCGCGAGCTGTTGAAGCGGTTAGAGATAAAAGGTGTTGACTTTACATATATAACATTGCATGTCGGGCTGGGGAACTTCAGGAATGTAGAAGTAGAAGACCTTACCAAGCATAAAATGGATTCTGAGCAAATATGGATTTATGAAGAAGCCTGTAAAATGGTGAATAATGCAAAATTGAATAAACAGAATGTGTGTGCTGTTGGGACAACCGTTATGCGCACCCTTGAAAGTTCGGTCTCGACACAAGGATTATTAAAGCCATTTGAAGGGTGGACCAATAAATTTATTTTCCCCCCGTATGATTTCAGTGTGGCCAACCGTATGGTTACTAATTTCCACCTGCCTCTTTCAACCCTTTTGATGATGGTTGCTGCATTTGCAGGGTATGACCTTTTAATGGATGCCTATTCAGTAGCAATAAAAAATGACTACCGCTTTGGCACCTATGGAGATGCGATGTTAATCTTATAGGGCTCGTTTAAGGGATACCCCGACTGCCTGAACGGGGTAGCTTATTTCAACTTGTAATTATAAATATTACCGTCTTTGCTGCCTACAATTAAATTAAAATAACCGGTGCCGGCGGTGATTTTGCCAATGCTGAATTCGCTATTGCCTAACAGAGGGAATCCCGGATGTAATGAACCATCAGGATTAAACAGGTATATCCTGTTCTCAGAATGGCTCACAATACCAACCTTTTTCAGTTTCGATGAGAAAGTATAAATATTGGGGCGGTTTACAATCGGCGATTTAAATTTTTTGGAAAACAATTCCTTCCCGTTTTCGGCGATTACAGTCATGTTATTTTTATCGATAAAAACAAAATCAATAACTCCGTTCCCATCCAGGTCGCTGGCAGTAAAAAAATGATCCTTGCCAAATCCCGGTGTTTTCTTTTTTTCGTATCTTCCATTAAAATAGAGGTAGTAAACGGAACCTTTAATATCGGTAGCGATTATCTTAGGCTTCCCCGATTCGTTAAATATTAATGGATTATCAGAGTTTTCAAAATTAACCGGAACCTTCACCCTCGTTTCGCCACGCCGGTTCTGAATATAAATCCTCGATTTATCTTTAAACACAATGTAGTCTTTCCCCCCGGTTCTAAAGTGTTGTACCGACAGCGTAACCAGGTGGTCGGTATGTTTAAATTTCCATCCGCCCACTATTTTACCTGCCGAATCGTAGCAATATATTTTTTTATCTTTCCCGGCTATTAAATAACGGTAGTCCCTGTTGCCGTCATAATCAAAAACATTGACTCCATTAGTTGCCTCCGCCCTTAGGTTTATAGGGAATGGGGCAACATTGTTCCCGTTCCTGTCAATCAGGTAGAATTTGTCTTTTGTATTGAAAAAATATTGGTATTTCCCGTTTCTCAGGAAGTCGACCTGATGAATTTCACTCATTATTCTTTCCGGGAGCTTTATAACCCACCTGATCCGGCCTTCTTTGGTTATCTGGTGTAACCGGTTTTGCTTGTCCTGGACGATTATTTCTTTGTTCCGTAAGTCGTTGTGGTTTATTGTAAGTTGTGGTTTTGTGGCTGCCTGGCTGCCAATATTACTTTGCCAGATTGTTTTTGCATCTTCTTTCACCTCTTCCGGGTAGTTGACATACAGGCTGTTGAAATAAAAACCGTTGGTATTGACCACCTGCCAGCTTAGTGCCCCGAATTTTTCCAGGGTTTCCTCTTTCGAGGCAATAAGTTTCGCTACTGTGCCCGAGAAGTAAGCCTTATTAAGGGAGAAGCCCAGGTTAATGTCAAGGTAAAAATTAATGTTTACCTTGCTGTCAAGGTTCTGTTTATACCGCAGGTAATCAATATCTTTTGCCAGCGTTGCTTCCAGCACCAGTCCGTGCAGTTGCTCCTCCAGCCTTGCCTTAGAACTTGAAAAAATAATATAGTTATCCCAAAAAGCAAAATAGTTTGCCGATACCGCTTTAAACGGGCCACTTAACCAAACCCCCGGGAATGAAGGGAACGGGAACTTATAAATTGTATAGTTTGTTTCTTTATCGACCTCGTAATTACTGACAAAACTCTTGAAAGCCAGGTTGTTCTTTGCTGAATATCTTTTCAGGAATTTAGTCACTTCCTCCTTTGCCTGGCGTTGCCCTTTTGTAGCAACCACAAAGATTGTATTCTTTTTTGACGGGTCAGAAGTGACATTGGTAAAGGCCATGGCAACTTCATCTTCCAAAATATCCTGGAAAAGCTGTTTTACGTCTGTTTTTGACCTGGAGTTAAATTTCTTCAGTATCTCTTCCCTGGGATAAAAGCTTTCGCTATGCATATAAAAATTGTCCAGGTTTTTAAAAAAACGGGGTTTATCTGAAATCGCAAAATTTAAAAACAGGGCGGTTTTTTTTGGCAGTACCTTATCTATTTGATACCTGACCGGTTGCTGCCCGGCAAAAACAGAAAGGTAATGATTCAGAGAATCATCGGCAGTGGTGATACCATTTAGCTTCAAGTCGTTATCATGGACGGTTAAATCCAATTCGCTCCAGGCAGCGTAATTCGAAAATTTTTTGACTTCGGCAGTATAGCTTGTTTTTGTTTTCTTCCCAAATTCGTCAGTTACTACCCTGGCTCCGGGGTTGAACCAATTTCGAATTAATGGGGGGAAATATTTATGGTTGATATAAACCGATGCTTTCGATTGTTGGGTAGCGGTCCGGTTAACCAGTGCAAAATTTGTATCGTTAAGGATACTCTCAGAATCAAGTTGCCGGATTGCCTGCTCCACAAGGATTGATTTAGGGCTGGCTATAAACAATCCGTTGGCGAATGAGTAATAAAATGATTTGTTTGATGATTTCAGAGTAGCCCCGATAATTTTACGGCCGTTATAAGGGCGTTTAGTATATATATACCTGGTTGCCGGGAACAATTTTGCTATCAGGGACTTCAGCCCGTTCTTTTTATTGTTTGATTGGGCCCTAAGAATAAAGAGCGGTACAATATTCCCTTTGCCTTCGAGGGTAAGGACTACCAAAACTGTTTCGTCCCTGATACTGCCGGGAATCTCTTTCGACCCGGCAATGAGTGAGTCTATACTGCTAATCGTTGAAAACAAAGGCTTCAGGATACCTGCATTTTTCAGGTCAAGGAATATATTATTCCTTAATGGGATTGATTTTAATGAATTAACCTCTATAAAGAGCGGCGCATCAATGGGTACTGCCTTATATATAGATATTTCTTTACTAAAAACAACCCCTTCTTTTGATAGTATCAGATAACCTGAGATTAAGGCTGCCAGTGCAATAATCAGGATAATTATATTTCGTTTCATTTTAACAGCAATTTTTCAAAAATAAATTTTAAACAGTCTTATAAAAGGGCCTCATCAATCCCCCATTGTAAAATTAAAAATAAAAAAGAGAATGGCTGCATTAACGCTTGATCTCGTGAAACGGGAAGTATTTATCAATCTTACCTTTCCGGTTTTTAAACCCTTTTGAGTGTTTTATTTTTTTCTTAAATAATTTAAGCCCTTCTTCCGAAGAATAGCAAATTCCTACACTGACCTGTGTGGTAAGCGAATTGGTTTTGAAATGTTCGGATACGCCTGAAGCATCGTTATATGAAAAATTAGGGACACCATTGACTATGTCAGTCTGAATAAATGATATTGTTGCATCGGCATATAACAATATTTTATCTGTAATCCTGTATTGAAGCCCTACACCACCGCCAAAATAGAAGACAGGCCATTTGGTATCGGACGAGAGTTTTGTACCTCTTGCATATAGCGGGTCATAAATATCTATCCGGTACTGAGGGTTTTTGTAACGTAAGCTGGTACCCACAAAGGCAACCCCCCCTTGTGCTTTTATGAAAGGCTGCAAATTATTCCCCTTCATTAGGAAGTAACGGATGTTCCCAATAAGGTTGTTCATTACCGTATTATAAACGAGTGGCTGTTGACCGTAATCCGTAATTGGCGAGAAAGGCGAAGCAAAATAGTTGAAATAAATGGGGTTGTCGTTGTACCCGTTAAGTATTAAATGCTCGAATTCAATGCCCCCTGAAAGATTTTTCATAACCGGGAACATAATCTCCGCTTCAAAGCCAAACCCCGGGTCAGGCATAAAATTCATAGAAGTACCCGGCACTATATTATTGGCAATTGAGGGGTTGATTATTGCATTGGAACTTCCGGGCTCGCGGATGAAGGTATTTGAATTGGCTGCAATACGATAGGACACTCTTTCCTGTCCTTTGGAACCTAAAAAAATGATGATAAATGTAAGGGATAGGATAAGATGTGTCAAATTCTTTTTAACCATTTTATATTTTAACAAGCAGGTACAACAAATTAACGAAATTGCCTTTAATTTATTGAGTCTTACATTCGTTGTTTGGCCTCAGATGCATCAATTATTTTAAATAGTTTGTCCGAACGCCTGATTTTGTCTTTTATATGAATAGAGAAACGCTCTCCTTTTTTTGCTTCTTCCACAGATTCCATATCTACACGGATTTCTTTAACTTTTTGCTGGATTACACCTGTTGTAGGGCCGGTTACAATAATTTCGTCACCTACCCTCAATGAATTTGTTTCCAGCTTGAATTCAGCTACCTGCAATTTCGAAAAATAGTTGGTTCCTTTGCCGATATACAATTTCCGCCTGGTAGCCCTTGACCCGTAGTTGCTACTCCATTCGCCCAATCGTTGGCCAAGGTAATACCCGTCCCAGAAACCACGGTTGAATACTGTTTTTAACCTTGAATCCCAATTATCAATTTTTTCCTGAGAGAAGCTGTTGCCGAAATAGGCTTCAACGGCTTCGCGGTAACATTCTACGGTGGTTTTTACATATTCCGGCGAGCGGGCCCGGCCTTCAATTTTTAAAACCGAAACACCCGCATCCAGTATTTTATTCAGGAAATGGATGGTTTTCAGGTCTTTGGGCGACATAATGTATTCATTGTCGACCTCCAGTTCGGCATTTGTTTCTTTATCGGTGACGGTATATGCCCTCCTGCACGTTTGCATACAACTCCCGCGGTTGGCAGAGGAGTTCATTTCGTGGAGGCTCAGGTAGCATTTCCCGCTAATAGCCATACATAGTGCGCCGTGAACAAACATTTCTACCCTGATCAGATTCCCTGAAGGCCCTTTTATTTGTTGCTTTTCAATTTCACTGCATATTTCATAAACCCGCCCAAGGTTCATTTCACGTGCCAGCACAACAACATCGGCAAAATGGGCATAGAATCTTACCGCCTCTATATTGGTAATATTCACCTGCGTTGAGATATGCACTTCCAATCCGATGGAGCGGGCATACTGAATAACGGAAATATCGGATGCAATAACTGCTGAAACGCCTGCTTCTTTGGCGGCTGTTACCACCTGGTGCATCAGCCCTGTCTCCGTATCAAATATCTCAACATTTAGGGTAAGGTATGTTTTTATATTATTTTGGAGGGCAATGCCTGCTATACGTTTCAGGTCGTCAAGAGAAAAGTTATTTGACGACCTTGCCCTCATGTTAAGGTGTTCAACCCCAAAATAAACCGACCCGGCACCTCCCTGAATAGCAGCCATTAACGATTCGTACGAACCGGCAGGCGCCATTATTTCAACATCTCTTCTCTTCATCAATCTTTATTTTGGACGCACAAAATTAATGTTTTCTTTGGAATAAAAGATACTGCCGGGGAATGTTCAGGCAACTATAGAAGATGTTTACAAATGGTTTACAAAAGAAAGAGGTTACGAATTTTATTTGTCGTAACCTCTTGATCTTCAGGGTGGGCCCACCTGGGCTTGAACCAGGGACCCCCTGATTATGAGTCAGGTGCTCTAACCAACTGAGCTATAGGCCCAAAGAGAATTGCGGAGTCCTATTCTCGAAAAACGAAAACGGAAAAGCGAAATTCGGACTGCAAGTTTACAACTTTACGGGAAATTACACAAGCAAAAAATTCGAAAACGCATCATCTACTCTGTTCCTATAAGGAAAAACTGCCTGTACCCGGTATACACCGGAGGAGATTCAATATTTTATTCTTTTTTCAATGGCTTAAATAATACATCAACCGTATCGGCAGTGGCTATAAATTTTTTAGCGAACTGCTGTATCTTTTGTGTGGTCAACCCATCCAGGATATCTTCAAAATTCTCTTTTGCATCCGGATTAAAACCATGCTGGTAGTAAGTGCTTAAGGCCCTTAACCAGTAATTATTATGCTGTTTTGCCTGTTCATGGTCTTTTTTCAGGTTTTTTATCACTTTGTCAAGGTCTTCCTGAGTGGGGCCATTTTCTATTATTTTATCAATTTCCCCGTAAACAAGCGATTTCAGGTAACCGCCTTTTTCAGGGGCTGTATCGAAATTCATCTGCAAAGATTTTTTCTCCACCGGGAAATGCTGCGAATTTGCAGAAACACGCACTCCGTAGGTGCCCCCTTCTTTTTCGCGGATCTCTTCGGTATACCTTAACCGAAGAATACCCTGAAGGACTTTCAGTTCCAGGTTGTTTTCGGGGGTATAGGCAAAATCATTGGTAAAATTCACGAATACGGTTGCTTTTTTTGTCTGTAGCGGAATAGTAATTTCCTTAACGGTTTTCCCCTTTGGGCCTCTCACTTTGCGGTCGACCCAGTTTTCCTCCCTGGGATTGTCTTTCAATGAGCCAATGTATTTTTCAGCCATTGATTTTGCTGCCTCCTCGTCAATATTCCCCACAATAAAAAATATAAAATCGCCGGCATCAATAAACCGGTCTTTGTATAATTTTTCCATCTGTGCAAAAGACACTTCATCGAACAGTTTCGAATTTACAAGCTTTGTCCTTTTATTGTAATTACTTAAAATCATTGACATCGAATCGCTCATAATCTTCCGGGGGTTATTTTCCTGGTTTGCCAGGTAGGCGATGTACCTGCTACGCAATGCCTCATAAGCCTCTTTGTCGAAACGCGGATGGGCAAATTGCAAATAGAGCAGTTGCATCATGGTTTCAAAGTCTTTAGGCGTACTCGACCCGGAGAAGGTTTCATTTAAGTCTGAAAGCCCGGCATTTAAAGAAACTTTTTTGCCGGTCAGTATTTTTTTGAGGGTTATGGCATCAAAATCCCCGACCCCGAATGCATCGATAAAATTATTGAGCATAATGGCTGAAGCAATTTTGTCTGCGTCAAACAAGGAACGCCCCCCCGGGCTTGAAGCAAATAGTATAACATTATCTTTTTCAAAATCGGCATGGCGGTATACAACGGTCGCATTGTTGGCCAATTTCCATTCAACGGCATCAAAAGCATCAAGTTTCCGTGTAGCCACCACTTTTGAACCCGGCAGTTCTTCGTCAATTAGCGATGCAACCTGCCCTGTATCTTCATAAGGCTTAATCTCAGAGTTCTCGACATCGGTTATAATCCCCAGTGCTTCTTCTTTGGTCAGGTGTTTTACATCTTCTCCTTCAGGCCCTTGTACTATAACTACCCTGTTTTCAGGTACAATCCACTCTTTCGCTTTCGCGGAAACCTCTTCTACCATAATCGTTGCAAGGACTTTTTGCCCGAACTCCCAGTCAAATTCAGATGAAGTAACCGGTTCATTAGTCAAATAATTATTTTTGAAGTCATGGGCATAACTATCGTTCCTGATCTTATCACGCTGCTTATAAGCATTTTCCATTGAGGTAAGCAAATTGATTTTTGCCCGGTCAAATTCTGAAGCGGTAAAGCCATGCTTCACAACCCGTTGTGCTTCAGTATAGATCGACCGTAAAGCGACATCCTCCATATTTGGTTTGGCTATTGCTGAGATCACCATTGCATCATAACCCCGCACAAAATTATCATGCCCGATCCTGCCGATAACAAACGGGGGGTCGCCTTTCTGAAGCAATTCAGAGATGCGTTCTCTCAGCATCATATTGAATAAATCCTCAATGTATTGGCTACGGATATAATCCAGGTCCTTATCTTCCGGTTTTATGGCATCGTGCTTAATATAGATTGAGACAGAGTACTGTGACGCTTCCGCATCGGTTGCCAAAACAAACCGTGTTTCTTTATGTGGCGGCACTTTAAAGAAAGGGCGGTACTTTTCATTTTGTACTGCCGGTATTTTTGAGAATAATTTTTTAACCTTTTTTTCTACTTCACCGGGGTTAATATCCCCTACAATTGCTATTGCCTGTAAATCGGTACGGTACCAGTCGTGGTAGAATTTACGAAGTGTTTCGTATTTAAAATTTTTAATGACATCCAGGTTGCCGATAACATCGCGCACTGCGAATTTCGACCCTTTTAAGAGTACCGGGAAATATTTTTCCCTCATCCGGAAATCGGCATTCCTCCGGGTACGCCATTCTTCGGTGATTACTCCCCGTTCGGCATCAATCTCTTCATCCGTCAAAAGCAGGTAATTCGACCAGTCGTTTAAAATCAACAAACAGGTATCAACCAGCCCGGGGAGGGTTACCGGAATATCACTAAGGTTATATACCGTTTCATTGAAAGATGTATAAGCATTTATATTCCTCCCGAAGGCAACGCCGTGTTTTTCTAGGGTGTTGATAATCCCTTTCCCTTCAAAATGTTTTGTCCCGTTAAAAGCCATGTGCTCCAGGAAGTGTGCCAGCCCGTTTTGGTTATCTTCTTCCAATAATGCACCAACATTCTGAATTATATAAAAACTGGCACGTTCTTTCGGCTCTTCATTGTGGCGGATGTAATAGGCCATCCCATTCCCCAGTTGCCCGTAATGCACCGCTGTATCCATTGGCACAGGCTGGTTCATATCATCCTGAGAATCAGAAAAAAACGGAGTCAGGCAAAAAATAGCAATAAATAAATACGTGGGTTTTCTCATTATAATATTTTTTATTGATAAAAACAGGTGCTATTCCCTGTATTTATAAAACTTTGTGTCTTATAAATTAAATAAGCCGGAATCACACAAGGGGTAAAAAGTAAGGAATATTTTTAACCCAAACAATAATATTTGTATTATTAACAAGCTGATAATTAATTTGTGTTTTAACTTTTTCAGCTTATTTTTGCACATATTGTCAGAATCCTTTATAAAATATGGGTTTGATTATACAAAGAGGGGAGGGCACGGGCTTACAGAACCTCTGGCAACCATCTGCGAAACGGGTTGCAACAGGCAACAGCCGGATTGAAACGCCGGTTGTGGGTTATGGCAACATGGGGTGCCGGGGCAGGTTACTTACAGGGAATTCCAATCAGGGGAAATAAAATTTAGGCAGCTTTTTAAGGTACCTCTAAAAACCGGTTTTGTAAATGAAAGTAAGCAGAAAATATTTAGGGGATTTATGAATAAAAAAGATATATATAAAGAGTTAGAATCAAGGGTACTGGTTATGGATGGGGCCATTGGCACCCTTTTACAGGAACTAAAATTAACCGAAGAAGATTACAAAGGAGGACTATTTAAAGATTCCCGGGTTGACCAAAAAGGGAATAATGATATTTTATCACTCACCAACCCCGGCATAATCAGGCATATCCATGAGCAGTACCTTGATGCCGGAGCAGATATAATCCTCACCAACACATTCAATGCAACCCGGATTTCCCAGGCCGACTACCACGCCGAGGAGTTTGTTTATGAAATGAACAAGGTTTCGGCTGAAATTGCACGGTCGGTTGCAGATGAATTTACGGACAAGGATACGGATAAACCCAGGTATGTTGCCGGGACATTAGGCCCGACCAATAAAACACTTTCATTGTCGCCAGACGTAAACGACCCCGGTTACCGGGCTGTTTCATTTGATGAAATAAAAGATGCCTACCGTGAGCAGGCAGAAGGATTGCTTGACGGGGGAGTCGACCTGTTTCTGATAGAGACTGTTTTTGATACCCTTAACGCCAAAGCAGCTATTTTTGCCATTGAGGAAGCCCTGGAAGCACGCAACCTGAAACTTCCGTTGATGGTGTCGGGGACGATTACCGATGCAAGCGGGCGTACTCTTTCGGGGCAAACACTGGAAGCTTTCCTGAACTCTGTTTCCCATGTAGATTTGTTGAGCATAGGATTAAACTGTTCGCTGGGTGCTACAGAACTACGCCCTTATGTGAAAGAACTTTCCCGGAAGTCACCGTTTTTCGTCAGTGCCCACCCGAATGCAGGCCTTCCTAATCAGTTTGGGGGTTATGATGAGACACCGGAAATAATGTCGGGATTTATTAAAGACTATCTCGACAATAATTTTGTGAATATTATCGGAGGATGCTGCGGTACGACCCCGGCTCATATCCGTGAATTTGCAAGGCTTGCAAAACAGGCAAAGCCGCACGAAGTAGAAAAGGGCGGGCATTTTACCAAGCTTGCCGGATTAGAGCCGGTCACGATTACCCCTGAAACCAATTTTGTAAACATCGGAGAGCGGTGCAATGTAGCAGGGTCAAGAAAATTTGCACGGCTCATTGGCGAGGGGAAATATGAAGAAGCCTTGTCGATTGCCCGGAACCAGGTTGAAAACGGGGCACAGGTCATTGACGTGAACATGGACGATGCCATGCTGGATGCAAAAAAAGAGATGGTTACTTTTTTGAACCTTTTAATGGCAGAGCCGGATATTGCCCGGTTACCCATTATGGTCGACTCCTCGAAATGGGAGGTGATTGAAGCCGGGTTAAAGTGCCTCCAGGGGAAAGCGATTGTCAACTCGATAAGCCTGAAAGAAGGAGAACAGAATTTTATTGCCCGTGCAAAACAAATAAGGAGGTACGGAGCCGCGGTTATTGTAATGGCTTTTGACGAAAAAGGGCAGGCCGATAAACTTGAACGCAGGGAAGAAATTTGCCGGCGGGCATATAATATCCTTACCCGGGAAGTAGGATTCCCTCCCCAGGATATTATTTTTGATGCAAATGTGTTGACTATCGGTACCGGGATTGAAGAGCACAACAATTATGCGGTCGATTTCATCGAATCAGTCAGGTGGATTAAAAAAAACCTCCCTTATGCAAAAACAAGTGGGGGTATCAGTAATGTTTCTTTTTCATTCCGGGGGAATAATGTAGTGCGCGAAGCCATGCATTCGGTATTCCTTTTCCACGCTATCAAAGCCGGTTTGGATATGGGGATTGTAAATCCCGGGATGTTGCAGATTTACGATGAGATACCCAAAGAATTACTTGAAAGAACCGAGGACCTGGTACTGAACCGCCGGCCGGATGCAACAGAAAGGTTGCTTGAATTTGCAATGCAGGTAAAATCGGAAAGTAAAAAAGAAGAGAAAAAAGACGAATGGCGGCAACTCCCCCTGGAGCAACGGATTGAGTATTCGTTGGTTAAAGGGAATCCTGAATATGTTGATGAAGACATGGCAGAAGCTGTCCTTAAATACCAGCCTGCACTGAATATCATAGAAGGGCCGCTAATGAAGGGGATGGATATGGTTGGCAAACTGTTTGGGTCCGGCAAGATGTTCTTGCCACAGGTTATAAAATCGGCACGGGTGATGAAAAAAGCTGTTGCCCACCTGTTGCCTTACATTGAGGCCGATAAGAAAAAGAATAACACTGTAGACCATCGAAAAAAAGTATTGCTTGCTACAGTTAAAGGCGATGTTCACGATATTGGGAAAAATATTGTCGGCGTGGTATTGGGCTGTAATAATTATGAGATCACCGACCTGGGCGTGATGGTTCCTACCGAAAAGATACTGGAAACAGCCATCAAAGAAAATGTTGATATAATTGGGTTAAGCGGATTGATTACCCCATCGCTTGAGATTATGGTGGACGTAGCAAAAGAAATGGAAAGGCGCAACCTTAAATTCCCTCTTATGATAGGAGGTGCGACAACTTCTAAGATTCATACGGCGGTTAAGATAGGGCCCGAATACAGCAACCCTGTTATCTATGTAAAAGATGCATCGCTGGCTGTTAATGTAGTGTCGAACCTTATTTCCGGGAATAAGGAATTTATTGAAGGGATTAAAAAGGACTATGATGAAATAAGGGAGTTCCAGGGGAAAAGGAAGCCCAAAGAGTATATTTCACTGGAGGCAGCACGGAAGAACAAATACCCCATTGACTGGTCAAAAGCCCCGGTCTATAAGCCCCGGTTCCTGGGTGTCAGGTATCTTATTGACTACCCATTGGAAGAGTTAAGGGAGTACATCGACTGGACCTTCTTTTTCCTGGCCTGGGGATTAAAAGGGCATTTCCCGCAAATCCTGGATGATGAGGAACAGGGCGGGGCTGCCCGGAAGTTGTATGCAGAGGGAAACCAGTTCCTCGATGAAATAATTGAAAAGAAAATGCTCCAGGCAAACGGGGTGTTCGGTATATGGGCTGCCAATGCCGATGGTGACGACATTGTTTTATATGAAGACGAAAGCAAATCAAAAGAAGCAGGCCGGTTTTACCATCTGCGCCAACAGGAGAAGAAGAAAGAAGGGGTTGCAAACTTCTGCCTGTCTGATTTTGTAGCTCCTCTTGAGTCGGGAATTACCGACTATTGTGGTGGGTTTGCAATTACTGCAGGGATAGGGATTGAGAAATGGAAGGACCAGTTCAGGGCAGATAATAATGATTATAATGCCATTATGCTGGAAGCTCTGGCCGACAGGCTTAGTGAAGCATTTGCCGAGTTGCTGCATCTACAGGTAAGGAAAAATTATTGGGGCTACGCGCCAAATGAAGGCCTAACGAAAGACGGGCTTCTGAAAGTAAGATACCAGGGTATCCGCCCGGCTCTGGGTTACCCGGCCTGCCCCGAGCATTCGGAGAAACAAAACCTGTTTAAACTACTGAAAGCAGAAGAAGCAGGGATTACTTTAACCGAGCACTTCGCAATGTACCCCAATGCCTCAGTGAGTGGCGAGTATTTTGCCCACCCCGAGTCAAGGTATTTCAGCATAGGGAAAGTCTCAAAAAGCCAGGTGGAAGACTATGCCAGGCGCAGGGGGGAGAGTGTAGGGTTTATTGAAAAGTTCTTGCCCGCAAACCTGAATTATAAATAAGAGACTGTCTAAAAACAAAAAACAACTACGGCTTACCCACAACTTTATGCGCTCTACTAGCCTAGTTTGCTAATCCTTTCAAGCCGCAGAGTGTCCAGTATCTTTATTTTCCGCCCGTCAATAGCAATGACTTTCTCGCTGGCAAATGTTGACAACGTACGGATAGCATTTGATGTAGTCATATTTGAAAGATTGGCAATGTCTTCGCGCGAAAGGAAAGCCTTAAGGGTGGTCCCGTCAGCCTCAAAGCCATACTTGTCTTTTAACAAAATTAATGATTCTGCCAGCCGCCCTCTGATATGTTTTTGAGTGAGGGTTACAGTCCTCGAATTGGAGAATCCAAGCTCTTTCGACAGTATACAAATCATTTTATAGGAAAAGGCAGGGTTTTTTAAAGCCTGTGAAAAGATAAATCCAGAGTCAATCGTGCAAATCATTGATTCCTCAAGAGTAACAGCTGATGCAATGTGGTTCTCATCAGCAAATAAAGCCCGGTAACCAATAATCCCCAAAGGTTTTGCCATCCTGATTATTTGTTCTCTCCCTCCGACACCCTCTTTAAATATTTTCACCTTGCCGGAAATAAGCATTAAAAACCCCAATGGCTTATCACCTTCTTTAAACACAAACTTATTTTTCTTAAAATTAGCCAATGAAATATGGTCTTGCAGCTCTTCCTTTTCTTCCGGGGTTAACAGATTAAATATCGATTTAGGATTGTCAACAATATCTTTTACCCCAAATTCTGAATTTAACATACTTCACTTATTTGATATGTTTTACAGCATCAAAGTTAATTAAAAATGTCTTATTTTATTCTTTATTTGGGCTATATATGGAAAATAGCAGGTAATTATATTTGAATTATATTATAAAATGACCACCCAATTCCCCCTTTCTTAAAAAGGGCTATATGAGTTTCCCATATTTATCAGCCCATATTTCAATTTAACTTTAAACAACTTCAATACCGACCTGTCAATATTTGGCTACAAGCGGCATTTTTCTTCCAAAGCCAAATGCTTTTGAGCTTATGCGCAAAACGGGTGGAGCCTGGAATCTTTTATACTCATTTATATTCACCATTCGTATAACTTTATTGACAACCTGTTCCTGAAACCCCTCCCTGGCAATCTCATCGGGAGTCTGGTTTAGTTCGATATATTTAAACAGTATCTGGTCCAGGTCATTGTATTCAGGCAACGAATCGGTATCTTTCTGCCCGGGCTTTAGTTCTGCCGAAGGAGGCTTTATAATGGTATTCTCAGGGATTATTTCACCGTCTTTATTCATAAACCGCGACATCTTGAATACATCTGTTTTATATACATCGGCCAGCACAGCCAGCCCTCCGTTCATATCTCCGTAAAGAGTACCGTATCCAACTGCACATTCACTTTTATTGGTAGTATTTAAAAGGATACTTTCAAATTTAT
>UOEP01000083.1_pt1 | contig 15049 bp, 16 predicted proteins | sample 1989931 | NCBI WGS metagenome assembly UOEP01 (sample SAMEA4712198, study PRJEB27164) | hydrothermal vent metagenome | biome: marine basaltic hydrothermal vent biome; feature: marine hydrothermal vent; material: mineral | place: Pacific Ocean | collected 2011-06-14/2011-07-23 | depth 1691 m
CACGTACAAAAATATCAGGATTATCCCCTTCTCCGTTGTATCCTTTGTATTCGAACCAGTAATCGCGTATGGTGCGTTTCAGGCGAACATCTGAAACAAGGATTGTGCTACTCTCGGTATCAAATCGCGGACGGTTCTCATTCAGCGGGTCGCCATTGGGATTGGCATTCTCAATATCGTATAAAAATAACAGTTCGCTGCGGGTTGAAATAATATCGCTCATGGCCTTTAGTTTTAAGTTTATAATTTGGTTTATTGATTTTTTTCTTTGTCATTCTTAAACTTCCTACCTATTTCGATACCTGCTACAAAGTAGAAAGAGAGTTCGTTGTTGCTCATCGTATTCATCTCTTGTTGCTTTACCACAAAATATTGGTTGATGATTTCCCTTAGGTCGGAATACACATAAAAACTTTTCTGGTATTTCTGAATCTTATCTAATGCTTCTGTATAAACCTGAATGAGTAATTCCGGATTGAGCTTGTAACCCCTGAGTTTGTTCTCAAACGGGGTATTACCCAGGTTTGCATATTGAATATCAAATAAAAAACGAACCATTACCCCAACGGCAAAAACACCAACCTTGATGTTGCTGTCGAGGAAGTTCTGGTTTGTTTTAATAAATTCGTTAAATCCGCTGAGGTTAAACCTGCCGGATTTTTTTTCATTGGTTGTTGTATCCATATAGTTATAGTTTTTGTAATTTTTAATTAATTCAAGTTTTTGAAGGTAATTGATTAGCATTATGGCTTTCAGAACCGACCAACTGATCGGTTCTGCCCATTTCCCCTGTGTTTTGGCTTCATTGTAGTTTTTACGTATTAGGGTAATGATTCGCTCATATAAGAAAGTAGTAGAGATGGGTTTCCCCAGGAAAACACATTGAATAATATCCAGGAATTTATCTTCGAAGAAATTTTTGATAATCTGAAAAGAGAATCTCAGGTCTTGTTCAACTTTTTTTATGGTGATTGCATTTTTGAATAAAGGATTATGGTTTATAATAGCCGGAACTTCTACAAACAGTTTATTAAATCGCGAAGGCAAAACCTCTTCCAGCATCATTTCAATAGTGATAGCCTCGGTCTTTTTATCCTCGGAATAAAATAACATGTCGAGGTAAAAATAGTTTTCTTGCTGTGCAATTAATTTTTGTACATACTCCTCGGCCCCGGAACGTTCTTCTTTTGACACTTTCTTTTCTTTTGCGATTGTAAAAGCATCCTTCAATAATTCTATGGTCATTCCCAGCTTTTCGTTATCACTTTTGAAAATCGGATGCGGCACAAACAGGAATTCATGGCCATAGAAATAACCGGTTAGGTTTTGTTTGATGAATTTTTTACCATACTCGAGGGCAAGTGCCTCTTTGGATGACACCGGGTAGTTTCGCCAAAATTTCTCTTTGTTGAAAAAACCGCTGATAAAGCCTGGTTTATCAGGACTTGAATACTTAAAAGGGGCAGCAAAACCGTAAATATCTTCTGCCAAACGACTGGTTACGGAACAAACCACATTGGCGTGTCGCGACTTGGTGCCATTGTGGTCGTACTTTTTTCTTGAACCCAAATCCATCAGTTGGTTGCGAACCACTTCGAAATCATACAGATAGAGTTCTTTCTCTTTAATAATTTTGATTGAGAGACCAGTGGTGGTCTGTTCTGTTTTTGAAAAGTTTTCAAAACTTTGGCTGATTTCCTTATGTATTATCTCTTCATTTTTGAGGTATTCGGCTTCTACCAGTTTAAAAATCTTTGAATCGGGATGGTCTTTTTTAGTGATTTTTTTGAACTGTGCATTTTTCAGGTTTTGAAGTTTTTTATCCGCCGGGAAACTAAGTTTGGTGGAAAATGTCACATCGCCTCCACGGGCACTTCCTTTTCTATAAGCATATTTTCGGAAACTATCCGAATGCATTCCTACTTTTTCGATGTCGATACCTTTATATTCGCAGGAAAGTTCCCTGTTATCGCCGGTAATTTCGAAAACCAGCAACAACATTTGGTAATCCTTCCCCGGAAACATATTTTCAACATATAAATCCCCCGGCTTCAAATCTTTATTTTGTTCCAGTTGCCAGTGTCCAATGGCGGCTATTGCTTTGTCTTGCATGGTTGTTAATCTATAATGTTAAGTGATAATTTCCCGGGGCTTGGGTGTAAAAATTCAGACAGGCTTCCGAGGGTCATTTTCAACTTATTAAAGATAAAGAATATGAGGATATAAGTCAACCCTTTGTTAATAAAAAAGATAGAATATGATTTGCCGGGATCAGAAGTAACAGGATAAGGTCCATGCATTGAGCCATTATTCTGGTGGATATTAGGAATCAGGGAAGAGGTAGGCAACCGGGGGCTTTTAAAAGAACAATTTAAAACAGAAAAGTAGAACACCGAATAAGGAATGCAAAAATATGAAGTAATGAAACTTGGACATTCCTTATTGGGTATTTTAGATTAAAGAAGGGGAAAAGACACATAAAATTAAAAGGAATAATCCCGAGGCAGTTTCTTAGTCGCAGGTGCATTTACTCAGGCATTCGACAATCTGGCTAAGGATATCGTATTTCAGGTTATAGTAAGTGTTTTTACCATCGCGCTTTGAGCACAATACGCCTTTATCTTTCAGTATACCCAGGTGGTGGGAAGTGGTGGATTGCTCAATCCCCAGTAGTTCGTGAATTTCGGTAACTGTTAATTTTTTACCTCCTTCAAGGTGTTTAAGTATAGCGATACGCATCGGGTGTGCAATGGCTTTCAGCATATTTGCTGCTGTTTCCAGCCTGTCGGCATTGAACTCCTTGATGTCAACCATGATTGTTAATTTAATAGATGCAAATATATAAATATTTAATCATAATTCTATCACTATGTTTGTATTTGAGATGGTTAACAATGGCCGAATCATTTCAGCCAAAATTGATTACCAAAGGTTTTTTATCGTTGAAAAATATCAGCTTACGGGATAATTTTTATTATTTTGGCCGTCCTGAACCAGAAGGGAACGATTGAATGAGAGCATTAAATGAGATCAAGGCACCAATTGTGCAGGAATTAAAAGATTTTGAACCCTTTTTTAAGAATTCGTTGAAAAGCGACATCCCCCTGTTAGGCACTATCCTGAATTTCATTTACCGTACAAAAGGGAAGCAATTGCGCCCGATGTTTGTGTTTTTGTCGGCTAAAATGCATGGCGTTGCAAACGAAATGTCGCAATTGGCAGCCTGTTCGGTTGAATTGCTACACACGGCCACCCTGGTTCATGACGATGTGGTGGACGAGTCGTACGAACGCAGGGGGAGTTTTTCGGTGTATGCATTGTGGCGGAACAAACTGGCGGTTTTGGTCGGCGATTTTATTCTGGCCAAAGGGCTGTTAATGACCCTGGAAAAGAAATGCTACAATTTCCTCCACCTTATTTCGAGGGCTGTAGAAGAAATGAGCGAAGGCGAGATCCTGCAAATGAAGAAAAGCCGTAAACTGGATATCGACAGTGAGGTCTATTTTGAGATTATCCGCAAAAAAACCGCCTCGTTAATTGCCACCAGCATGGCTATTGGCACAGCATCGGTGACAAACGATGAGGAGCTGGTTGAAAAAATGTACCATATCGGGCAGGATGCAGGGATCGCTTTTCAAATTAAAGACGATATATTTGACTACCAGGGGAAAGGGCTTATCGGGAAGCCAACCGGGAACGATATTAAAGAGAAAAAAATTACGCTCCCGTTGCTGTATGTTTTAAATAATTCTGATTCTTCGGAGCGGAAACGGATCTTACGGCTGATAAAACGGAAAAACAGGGACTCGGCCGCCGTACGTGAATTGGTAAACCTGGTTGTTGAAAAAGGGGGGATAGAGTATGCCACAAAAAAGATGGGCGATTTCCGTGAAAAGGCAGTAAATGCACTACTTGAATTCCCCGAAAGTGAAGCTCGTCAATCGTTAATCGGATTGATGGAATTCATTACCACCCGCAAAAAATAACAGTCTCTTAAAAATGCGTTATTTCTTTTTTGTAAATGCCTGATAACAGGTTGTTCGCCAGCCTGCTTGCGCCAATCCTGAACAAGCGGTTATTCAGCCATTCGTTACCCAGCACTTCTTTAACAATTGAAATGTACAGAAGGGCCTCATCGGGTGTTGATATTCCTCCGGCAGGTTTAAAGCCGCGCTTTTCGCCTGTTTTATTGTACCACCATTTAATTGCCCGGCACATGGTATAAGCAGCTTCAGGGGTTGCTGCCTGTGGTAGTTTCCCCGTAGAGGTTTTGATAAAATCGGCTCCGGCTTCCAGTGATAAAAAGGATGCCTGCCAGATTTTTTCGGTATCGCCCAGTACCCCGCTTTCCAGGATTACCTTTAGGTGCGCTTTGCCAATTGCTTTTTTGACTGCCGCAATTTCATCAAAACAATAGTGGAGGTTGCCATCCAGAAAAGCCCATAAAGGCAGGACAATGTCTATTTCTTCGGCTCCGTTGGCTACAGCCAGCCTTGCCTCTTCGGTTTTCAGCTCCGCAAAAGTCATTGATGACGGAAACCCGCCCGCCACCGATGCAATTTTTACATCCGGGGCTGCCAGTGTTTCCCTGGCCGTTGAAACCAGGTTCGGGTAAATACATATTGCAGCAACGTTGGGGACCTCGGGGTACGCTTTCGCAAACTCATTTACTTTTTGTGTAAACCCTGTAGCCCGGGTTATGGTGTCGGTCGGGTTTAGTGTTGTCAGGTCGATGCAGGAAAAAGCCAGCTTTAAATTACCGGGTGTTTTTTGTGCCCGGGCTTTTTGCCGGATCAGTTTCAGCTCTTCCCGGATTTGTGTGTGGTCAAATGGAGTAGGAGGGATGTTCATGGTTGTTGTTTTTTCTTTTACTAAAAATCTTTGTTTTTAGAATCAATAATAATGGTTACCGGGCCATTGTTTACCAAAGCTACATCCATCTGCGCACCGAATTCCCCGGTTCCAATCTTTTCCCCCATAGAAGTTTCCATTGCCGAAATAAATTTTTCATACATGGGGATGGCGAATTCCGGGCGGGCAGCCCGGATATATGACGGGCGGTTCCCTTTTTTTATGTTGGCATGGAGTGTAAACTGGCTGACCACAATTATGTCTCCGCCAATATCTTTAACGGATAAATTCATAACGCCATTTTCATCGTCAAATACCCGCAACCGGACTATTTTTTTTACGAGCCAGTCAATGTCCCCCTGATTGTCGCTCTCTTCAATTCCAACCAGGATAAGCAACCCTTCCTGAATGGATGAAACGATCTTATTGTTGATGGTTACTGACGCTTCTGATACTCTTTGTATAATTACCCTCATTTTCTAATAAAATTTCAAGATAAAAACTTTTTCAAATATAAACAGATGTTTGTAGTTTACATTTTGTAATTTACATTTTGCGAAAAATGAATAAAAGAAAACCAGGGACATCAAATAGAAATTAAATATGTTTTGCATTAACCTGAAAGATACCAGCCCTTTTTTTTGCCTTGCAGCCGAGGAGTTCCTGTTAAAAAATTTTGAGGAAGATATTTTTATGCTGTGGCAGAGCCACGATACGGTTGTGGTTGGTAAGCACCAGAATGCCCTGGCAGAAATTAATTACCCGTTTGTAAGAAGGAATAATATTACAGTAGCCAGGCGTATTTCAGGCGGCGGCACCGTTTTTCACGACAAAGGGAATGTAAACTTTGCATTTATTAAGAGTGTCCGAAGCACGCAGGAGATCAGTTTCCGTAAATTTACAGAGCCAATTGTAAAAGCATTGGCATCAATTGGCATAACGGCAGAATCTTCGGGTAGGAACGACCTGTTGGTTGAAGGGAAAAAGGTTTCGGGCAATGCCGAGCATATTTTTAAAAAGCGTGTTTTGCACCATGGAACTTTACTGTTTAATTCTGATTTAAAAAATTTAGGGGAAGCCATCCGGGCAGGAGAGGGTAAATATATAAGCAAAGCTATCCGTTCGAACAGGAGTGATGTGGTGAACATAAGTGATTTTACAGAGGCTGATTTAGATATCAGGGGGTTTATTCGGCATCTGTTTGAATTTCAGCTGAACGAAGGCAACAATATCCATTATTCATTCGGCAATAAAGAAAAAGCGGTAATAGAAGAGCTGGCAGCCCGGAAATTTTCGGCATGGGAATGGTGCTTTGGGTATTCTCCGAAATATCTTTTCCGGAATATTTTCAGGGAGGCAGGGAAGGAGTTGCAGATTGAAATTCAGGTTGAAAAAGGGATTATTCGGGATTGTAAATTGGAAGGGGGTTTATTCTCTGATATAATCAAAAATAAAATTGCCGGTGAATTGACAGGCAGGCAGCACAGGTTTGAAGAAATAAGCAACATTCTTGAATTGGCTGTTAAAAACCCTTCAGAAGAAATGGTTTATGCGTTTTTTTAGACAGCTTCTAAGGGTGTGGAGGATTATAACCTCCGTTTTGCAGATTCCAAAAAATAAGAGAAGTTAAGGGAAACCGGGATTTTTTAGCGTGTAGATTTTTAACCCACAGCCTCAGAATCCCTCTCTGGTTAGATACCTGCAACGTTATTGTCTGCTTTCCTGAATAGCCGGGGCAACTTTTTTTTTATCCAAAACTACTTTGGGTTTGAATCCAGATGTGTACTTTTTCTCTTTTCATTTCAACAAGTTTATTAAAAATTATCATTTAACTTGTTGTCTAGTTTCCGGGGACTATTATATTCTTCACACTCCCGAAATGCCAAAGGGTTCAGTTCAATACGGTCTATTGTCTCAAATATTTTATCACCGACACGGATAGCGTTTAAAGGCTGGTGTTTGATGTAGGCAATGTAGCCCGTAATATCATCAATGTTTTGAAGAGCGTTTTCAGTTACCCTTAACGAATAAGTTTTTGGAGCTTTTTCTTTTGTGTTGCCCATCGTTGTTTGGCTTCTGTTATACTTACAGTTGGAGAATCTTCGGTATACTCAACCCATTTTTTGAAATCTTCTTCACTTATAGGTTCACCAGGTAAAGCACATGAATTTAAATCGGGTTCTTTTACAATCCGTATTAAATGCTTATGCTCTAAGTCTTGTAAAGCCTTTAAAGAATTATTATCTGTAAGTTCTATCGTTATTGTTTGCATAAGATAGTTTTTTACATTGAATAAGCTTGCCTTGCTTTGGCATCTCTTAAAAAAGTATCAATTACAAAATAAAGCTTTGATTTAGTATCAGAATCAAGCTTTTCAATATCTTCCAAGCGTTTAATATCATTTTGGTTGTACTTAGCAAAAGCACTTTTGCCTAAAAGATAATCCACAGTTACCCCGAATACATCAGCTATTTTTTGAGCCATCTCAATAGAAGGGGCATTCTCATTACGTTCGTACTTTCCAATAATGTCTCGTGAAGCATTAACCGCTTTGGCAAGGTCTGCTTGAGACCATTTATTTTGCTTACGAAGCTCTGTTATTTTACTTCCAATGTTTAACATATATCACAAAAGTATAGTGTTTGTTAATATTTAACGCAAATATAGTGAATAATGTTCTACAAATAAATAAAGAATTATTTTGCAAAATAATAAAGAAGTTCTACATGTGTGTTGCACATGTTACACAAATAAAACTCCTTACAAAGCTGTTTGGTTACTTCAGGGGAGCAATTAACAACAGTAAACCATCAAGAAATTATATCACACAAACCAGGCGTTTAGAATTAGATTACAACCTCCGTTAGAAAGAAAAAACCGTCAGAATGCTGATTCTTCATCTGCACCCTCAACGGTTTTCTACTATTTCTATAAAAAATGGACTATTTTGGCAATGGATATCCGTCAAGTAATTTCAGGTTTTTCCCAATTTCTGATTCCGGGTATTCGTAATCATGTAATTCCCCATTCAGGTATTTATTATAACCAACGAGGTCCATCAAACCATGGCCGCTAAAGTTGAACAGGATAACTTTTTCTTTTCCTTCTTCTTTCGCCTTTTTCGCTTCGCGGATAGTGGCTGCAATAGCATGGGTTGTTTCAGGAGCCGGAATAATCCCTTCAGTTTTCGAGAACAACAATCCTGCTTCGAAACATTCGCTTTGGTGGATGGCCTGTGCTTCCATTAACCCGTCTTTTAAAGCAGCACTAACCAATGGAGACATCCCGTGGTAACGTAAACCGCCTGCATGGATAGGAGCCGGGATGAAAGTGTGCCCTAAGCTGTACATCGGGAGGAGCGGGGTCATTTCGGCAACATCGCCATGGTCGTAAATAAACGGGGCCTTGGTTAATGTTGGGCATGAGAAAGGTTCTGCTCCAATGATTTGAATATTGGCGCCATTCACTTTTTCATACATAAACGGGAAAGATATCCCGGCAAAATTACTACCTCCGCCACAACAACCGATTACAATGTCGGGGTTGTCGATGCCTGCTTTAGCTAACTGTTTTTTTGCCTCCAGCCCGATTATTGTCTGGTGCAGCATCACGTGGTTTAAAACCGACCCCAGCGAATAACGGGTTTCACCGGTAGGGTCGGTAACAGCAGCCTCAATGGCCTCACTAATGGCGATACCCAAGCTTCCGGGGGTATCAGGGTATTTTTCCAGGATATTCCTGCCGGCTTGTGTTTCGGAACTGGGGCTGGCAATACAGGATCCTCCCCAGGTTTCCATCATCATTTTGCGGAATGGTTTCTGGTCGAAGCTTACCCGTACCATAAAAACTTTACATTCCAGCCCTATTAATGAACAGGCAAATGAAAGGGCACTACCCCATTGGCCGGCACCGGTTTCGGTGGTCAGTTTCTTAATGCCAAACTGTTTGTTGTACCATGCCTGGGCAACTGCTGTATTTGGTTTATGGCTTCCTGCTGGCGAAACACTTTCATCTTTGTAATAGATTTTTGCAGGGGTATCCAATGCTTCTTCTAAAGCATAAGCCCGAATGAGCGGGCTTGGGCGCCACCTGACCAAAATTTCCCTGACCTCCTCCGGAATATCAATCCACCTTTCCTGGCTGACCTCCTGTTCTATCAGGTTCATCGGGAAAACAGGCGCAAGCATATCAGGCGAAATAGGGGCTCCTCCCGGGCCTAATGGCGGATTCATAGGTGTGGGAAGGTCGGGGGCAAGGTTATACCATTGTTTGGGCATCTCCGACTCTTCGAGGTAGATTTTCTTTTGCTTTGTCATAACTGTTCAGTTTTTTTGGTTGATGTTTTTTATCCTTTATAAATTTATAATGTTTCCTTTTTAAAACAACTTCAATGCTCCCAATTAAAAAAAGGGTTATGCTGCGTAAACAACATAACCCTTTTTTGGATTTCTTAAATACAGGTAACAGGTTTACACAGCTTTTATGTAGCTTTGCCACCGCCAGGAATTACCGGTATTTGAATTTATTCTCCCCATTTGAGTTTTTTATGCAGACGTAAAACTAATTATATTTTTCAAGGATTCAAATAGTTTATTTTACGAATTGGGGTTTTAAAACATCTTTAATTGATAAATTTGTAGTAAAACCGTTAAGAAAAATTCCTGATGGGAAATTATCCCTGCTGTTTTTAGAGGACAACAACAACTTTTTTATGATACTTGTTACTTTCAGGATGGAAGTATATTTTTGCAGCTTAATTCAATTGAGAAAAAATAGGTAAGGTATGGGAAAACTGACTGTTTTAAGTGGGATCAGGCCCACGGGGTATTTGCACCTGGGGAATTATTTTGGGGCTGTGAGGAGTTTTGTTAAAATGCAAAACGACTATAACTGTTTCTTTTTTATTGCTGATATTCATTCGCTTACAACTCACCCTACGCCTGAAGATTTACAGTCGGGGGTAAAGCAGGTTTTGGCTGAATACCTGGCTTGCGGGATTGACCCCGAAGTAGCTACCATCTTCATTCAGAGCGATGTGCCCGAAGTGGCCGAATTATATACCTTCCTGAACATGAATGCTTATCTGGGCGAATTGGAGCGCACAACTTCTTTTAAGGAAAAAGCCAGGAAACAACCTGAAAATGTAAATGCAGGGTTGTTAACCTACCCGGTTTTAATGGCAGCCGATATTATTATCCACAAAGCCAATTTTGTCCCCGTTGGGAAAGACCAGGAGCAGAACCTTGAAATGGCCCGTAAATTCGCAAAACGGTTCAACAGGATGTATAAAAAAGAGGTTTTCCCCATTCCCCGCCCGTTTACATTCGATGGTGGCGACATGATTAAAGTACCCGGATTAGATGGCAGCGGGAAAATGGGCAAGTCGGAAGGGAATGCTATAAACCTTTACGATACCCCAAAAGAAATCCGTAAAAAAGTAATGCGGGCTGTTACCGATTCGGGCCCCACAGAAATGAACCAGGAAAAACCGGAGGCGATCCAAAACCTCTTTACTTTACTGAAGATTGTTTCTACTCCTGACACAGTTGAGCATTTTGATACACTTTACAACAAATGCGAAATCCGTTACGGCGACCTGAAAAAACAACTGGCAGACGATATTATTGCTTACACTTCCCCAATCAGGGGAAAGATAATTGATATTTTGGAAGATGAGGCTTACCTGGCCAAAGTAGCCAAAATGGGAGCCGAAAAAGCAAGGGAGTCTGCCTCAGGAACACTAAAAGAGGTAAAAGGCGTAATAGGATTAAAGAGGTTGTTTTAGCCTGAATAATTCACAAATTGCCCTATTACGAAAATTTAGTGTCAAGTCAAGCATAACCTTCATTTTGCCAATTGATTTATTTTTTTGTATTTTTCATCAGAAAAGTGGCGTCCTTTGTTTAACATATTAAGAAAAAGATGCCTTATATCATTTCCCCTTATTCTTGAATTATATTTTTAAGGGTATTATAAAATTTCAAAATACATAAAGCTATTCTTGAAATTGAAGGAAAACGATTCAATATTATTTAGGGAAGTTCAACAGAGTAATGAAGGTGCTTTCAGGAAGGTATATGAAGGTTATTATACACGTTTATGCTACTATGCTGATAAATTTATCAATGATTTCGACCAGTCCAGGTCTGTTGTTCAGGGAGTATTTGTTGAGTTATGGATTAAACGCGAACAATTAAATATAAACTATTCTGTCAAAGCCTACCTTTTTAACTCTGTACGCAACGCCTGTATCGATTTTCTCCGGAAGAAAAAAAGCGGCGAGAGTGCATTGGCCAAATACGGCCGGAAAGGAGATACGGCCGTGTTTCGCGATTATATGGAAGAAGCGGAGCTAAACGACCGTATCAATGAAGCTATCCTTTCGCTACCCGAAAAATGCCGCGAAATCTTTGTCCTGTGCCGGTTCGAAGAACTAAAGTATACCGAGATTGCTGAGAAACTCGGTATTTCCATTAAAACCGTTGAAATGCAAATGGGCATTGCCTTAAAAAAGTTGCGCAGCAGGCTGTCTGATTATCAGTGGGTTAACCTGATTGTGATTATTTTCTCAAAAAAATAAACATCCTGATTACAGGGTATCCTATTTATCCTTCGTCTAGGGATTAAAAAGATTCCTATACGTGGATGGAAAATAAAATTGATCATTTAGACATAATCCTTTCTAAAGTTTTATCCGGCAATGCTTCTAAAGAAGAAATTAAGGCACTTGAGGACTGGAAAAAGAGCTCTGATAAAAACTTGAAACTTTTTCAGAAAAGCCTTAAACTTTGGCAGGCAAACCATTTTTTTATAGCCCAAGGCCAAATCGATTCTGATTTTAATGCGATCAATGCCCGGATTATTCGAACCCTCTCTATCCACAATAAAAGGCGCGACTTTTTTATTTCTATGTATAAAGCCGCAGCCATTCTGCTTATTCCCGTCCTGATTATTTTTAGCTGGTACTACATAAAAGATTTAAACAAACCAATTCAGTATACAGAGATTTCAGCCCCCAAAGGGCAAATTTCAAAATGTGTACTTGCTGATGGGACAGAGGTATGGTTAAACTCCGGGACAAGTATAAAATACAGCAACCGGTTCAATAAAAAGTACCGTGATATTTACCTGGACGGCGAAGCTTATTTTAAAGTAAAAAGAAATCAGTCAAAGCCGTTTAGGGTTCAGGCCAATACAATTAAAGTCCGGGTTCATGGGACCTCGTTTAACGTGGCGGCCTATAAGGATTTAAATACCATTGAAACAATACTGGAAAAAGGTAGTGTTGAGATCATCCTTAACAGGAGAACAAGGCAAACGATATTTTTAAAGCCGGGGGAACGGGCTGTTTACGATATTCAAAAGCAAAGAGTAAATATCGATAAGGTCGATGTTCAGTTACATACTGCATGGCGCAAAGGGAAATTCCTGTTTAAAGATGCCGACCTGTTTATGATCTTTAAAGAACTGGAGAGGATTTATGATGTATCGATACAACTGGAAGACCCGTCAATCGGGAGTATCCGGATGAGGGGGATGTTCGAATACAACCATAATATCGTGGATGCACTATGCAAGATTGAAAAAACCACTAACCTGAAATACCAGATTCAGGGCAGGGTAGTGCATATTAGGTATAAAAAGTAAAAAGGATAATATTATTTATAAAGAAAATTAACGTTTATGGGAGAATTTTTTTAGTTAGGTCAGGAAAGATGTTGATAGAAACAAAAAGGAGGGAGTAGTTGCCTCTATTCCCTCCTGCTAAACGTTTCAGGCATCTACTGCCTAAATCATTTATTAATTCAAAACATTCAAATTTATGAAAAAAAAACCAGAGAACGGTGGTAGAATTATTTCTCCACTCAAAAAAGGATTATTGATTATGAAGTTGAGTATTATTTTAATGCTACTTTCATTGTTTCAGGTATCGGCAAGTGTGTATTCGCAGAATACCCGATTGAACCTGAGGATGCGGAATGCCACAATCGCAAAGGTGTTAGACCAGATTGAAAACCAAAGCGAGTTCTATTTCTTTTACAATCGGACGGAGTTCAATGATAAAGAAATAATAAGTGTTGATTTTACCAATAAGAAAATCAATGAAATCCTGGATGAGATTTTAGCCGATAAATCATTCGTTTACGAAATTATTGGGAAGAATATTATCATAAAGGGATTAAATAGTAATACCGTAGCACAACAAAAATCCATTACCGGGAGAGTAACCGATGAAAACGGGCAGCCCTTACCGGGGGTTACAGTTGTTGTGAAGGGTACTACACAAGGGACGGTTACTGATGTTAACGGGAAATATTCTATCTCGTCTGTTACAAGTGAGAGTGTCCTGGTATTTTCGTTCGTGGGGATGGCCACCCAGGAGGTTACAGTGGGGGCAAAAGCAAATATTGATGTTACTATGCAGTCCGATGCTATCGGGATTGAAGAGGTGGTGGCCATTGGCTATTCGTCTAAAAAAGTATCGGAACTATCGTCAGCGGTATCTATCGTAAAAGCAAAAGATTTGCAAGGTGTTACAACAAGTAACCTGGGAGCCATGTTGCAAGGTAAGGTGGCAGGAGTAAGGATATCGAACACAACCGGGCGCCCCGGCCAATATCCACAGGTTGTAATCCGTGGGGTAGGCTCGATTGGAGCCGGGTATGGCCCGTTGTATGTCGTGGATGGAATCATTGGGGGGACATACAACCCGGAAGATATTGCAACAGTCGCGATTTTAAAAGATGCAGCAGCCTCAGGATTGTATGGGTCAAGAGCTGCAAATGGGGTTATTGTTATTACAACAAAAAGCGGAAGGAAAGGAAAGACAATAGTGCGCTATAATGGATCTTTCGGCCCATCGTACCATAATGACGGCAATATGTCTTTTATGAATGCACAAGAATTATTTAATTATCATAGGACTGCTGCAACAAATTCATACAACCTTTTAAGCAATCCTTCCCAGCCTCTCGAAGATTTCCTGGAGAAAAAAGTCCCATCGTCAAACCTGGATTATCAAACAGATTGGCAATCGTTATTAAAACGTACAGGGTATATCAATAAACAACAGGTATCTGTATCGGGAGGGGATGAAAAAACAACATTTTATCTGAGTAGCAACTATTATAAAGAAAAAGGCACCATGATAAACATGGAGTACGAAAGATTTGATTTAAGGGCTAACTTCAAACATCAAATATCAAAAGTATTTGACCTGGGGTTCAGGGTTTCTTTGAGGCAAAGCGAAAACCCCAATGAACCACAAGGAGGCCAGGAAGGGCTTTATATGCAATACCACATGGCAATGCCTTTCGACCGCCCGTTTGATGACAATGGGAATCCTATTAACCCTTACGACCCAAATATTAATTGGTATGGGAACTCAAAATCAAATTATTTCTATAATAGGGAGCATTATACGGATCTTACAAAAAGGCTAAACATGTCTTTCGATGTCCAGTTGGATGTAAAAATAGCGGATTGGGTTACTTTCTCCACAACAAACCGGATAGGATTTAACAGTAATGACCGTTCTCAGGTTTTCGACAAATTCCATTTTATAGCAAGGTCTGAAAAAGGAATAGCAAAAAGCACATTTGGTTATACCGGTTCAATACTTACGTCTAATAAATTTAACTTTAAAAAACAGTTTAACGAACATCGGCTCACAGGGATCCTGGGGCAGGAGTATAGTTACTCAAAGTATAAATTTGTAATGGCTGAGGGCATGGATTTGCCGTTTGGGTTACAGGCAATCTCTGCTACAGGCAGCCCAAGGAATGTGGGTGGAAATCAAACAGAGGTAGGGTTCAAATCCTATTTTGCCCAGGTTGATTACAGTTTTAGGAATAAATACTATTTAGTAGCTTCTTACCGGGATGATGCTTCCTCACGCTTTGGTAAAAATAACAGATGGGGTAGTTTCTATGCCGTAGGCACATCCTGGATACTTAACAGGGAAGATTTTTTAAAGGATAAAGACTGGTTAGATATGCTTAAGCTTAAGCTAAGCTACGGTTCAACAGGCAACGCAAATATCGCAAATTATTTGTCTTTGAGTTCTTATAGTTTTGCAAATAGCTATGCGGGCAATGCAGCGGCAGTACCTGCACGTATGGTTAACCCGGATTTAACCTGGGAAGTAGCATACACTACTAACCTGGGGGTGGAAATATCTGCTTTCAAAAGGGTTAAA
>UOEP01000154.1_pt1 | contig 14975 bp, 11 predicted proteins | sample 1989931 | NCBI WGS metagenome assembly UOEP01 (sample SAMEA4712198, study PRJEB27164) | hydrothermal vent metagenome | biome: marine basaltic hydrothermal vent biome; feature: marine hydrothermal vent; material: mineral | place: Pacific Ocean | collected 2011-06-14/2011-07-23 | depth 1691 m
CAAAGAACAGGTTTTGATCTTATCCGAAGGGCCGCACCCCGACATGGGGGCTGTCAAAGAGGTATTGGAATCGCAGCATAATTACGATGTTTCACTTTTTACCAATGAACCTTACCCGGAAAATTTCAGCGATTTCAACCTGGTTATCCTAAACCAGCTGCCATCATCGCAAAATACTACAGGCGAAATAATCAACCTCACTGCCAAAAGTAAAACCCCCCTGTTGTTTTTTACCGGGGGTAAAACTTACCTGCCCCAATTAAACCAACTGGGCCTGGGTGTGGAAATACTCCCTCAGGCGGGCAGTAAAGAAGAAGCTACGGCTTTGCTGAATACAGGTTACGTTGCATTCAGGTATAGTGAAGAGTTGATGGAAATGGTTGGCAAATTCCCCCCTCTGCTGGTGCCATTTGCCAAATACAATATGGAGCCATCGTACAAAGTTTTATTTTACCAGGGCATTAAAAATATAGCAACCACCAGGCCTTTGTTTGCTACAGGCTTCCAGGGAGGGCGGAAAGTTGGTTTTGTATTCGGAGAGGGGGTCTGGAGGTGGAGGTTGTATAATTATTATTTCAATGAAAGCCACAGCCAGTTTAACGAGCTGATAAGCTCTTTTATCCAATATTTGTCTTTACGTGAAAATGAGGACAACTTTATTATTAACTATGAGCCAACCTATAATGAAACTGATTTAATCGTTTTTAATGCAGAGGTTTACAATGAATCATTTGAACCTTTTAATGAACCTGATGTTACTATTCAGATAAGAGACTCGGAAGGCAGCAATTATCAGTTTACCTTCGACAGGGCCGGGAAGTTTTACAGGCTTAATGCAGGCAACTGGCCGGTTGGCGACTACTCTTTCGAGGCGAAAGTGAGAATCGGGGAGGATGAATACACCGCAGGCGGGAGTTTTACTGTTGCCCCCTTAAACATTGAAATGGCTGAAACCCAGGCTAATCATGGGCTGTTATATCAAATGGCTGTTCAAACCGGTGGTAATTTTTATCGTAACGATGAAATAAATACCCTGATTAATGATATTGTAAGTAATTCAAAAATCCATGCTGAAACTTACTCACAGGCATCATTAAATGAAATATTAAACCTAAAATGGGCGTTCTACCTTTTACTATCCCTTTTTGCATTGGAATGGTTTTTGAGAAAGCTCTGGGGAATTTATTAAAAATAAGAATATACAATTATGCCCATGAAAACAAATAAGGTTAAAAGTTTAACTTTTATAATGTTAAGCCTGCTTTTAATAATATTTGTAATATCCTGTAGTTCGGTATACAATGTCCAGGTTCAAATTGCCCAACCGGCAAACGACGAGTTTTCAGATGATATTCAAAGCCTGTTATTGGTTAACCGTGCAGTTGACGGGCGTTTTATGGAATACAATGAAGATTCGCTTCAAAAAGTTTTTTACCTAAACAGGTTCAATCTCGACACAATACTATATGATAGCATGTCGGCAGATACTTGTTTGCAAGCCCTGGGGGCACTGCTTTACGAATCGGGGAGGTACGATATTGTTATCCCTGAAGAAAGGTTTTTGCCTCATAAAAACAGTTTCTATTTCTCAGACGAGATGGATTGGGACGAGGTAACCCGGCTATGTACGGATTTTAATACCGATGTAGTTTTGTCGTTAGACTATTTTAATACCCACGTGATTACCGAGTATAAAAAAGAAACATTGTTCGATAATATAGGGGAACGGTATTTTAAGGCTTATTATGCCAGTATGGCCATTGCTTACAATGCGCTGTTCAGGGTTTATGACCCCTTAAAGGAACAGGTAATAAAACGTTCTTTCATTAAAGACACGTTGATTTGGGAAGATGCCGATTTAAGCAACAGGGCTCTTTTCAGCCGGTTTACATCGGTTAAACAGGCACTGGTAGAAACCGGTATCTCGGTTGCACTGGATTACTCCGGGCAAATTGCCCCTAAATGGCATACCCAATCGCGCAGATATTTTAATACCGGTGGGGAAAAGATGCTTCAGGCACATAACCTGGCACTAAAGAATGATTGGCAGGGGGCTATGAAAATATGGAAAGAGGTTGCAGGAAACCCGCCGTCAAAATCGATAAAAAGCAAAGCTGAATTCAACATTGCACTGGGCTACGAATTAGAGGGCGACATTAACGAAGCGATAAGGTGGGGGCTAAAATCGTACAGCACGCAGTACAGGGACATTACATATAATTACCTGAATACACTGAAAAAAAGGAAAAAAGAGATAGAAAGCCGGAAACAGGTAGTAAAGCGATATGAATAAGCTACTCCCCATACTGTTTTTGGTTTTAACAACCTTTTCCTGTACTGTTTACAGGGAGTTTGCCATTGATGTATACAAGCCCGGCCTTATCTCATTGCCTTCGGATGTAAAAAATGTCGCTATTCTAAGCCGTAACTTTAAATTCGACAACGATACATTGCAACATTATTACAAATCGGGGTATATATTAAGGAAAGACAAAAAGAATGCACATTTGAATATCGACAGTATTGCTGTTTCGAATGCCCTGCAGGGGCTTGCTTCCGAGCTGGAAGTAAACGGTGTTTTTGAAAAAGTCAAATTGTTCCCTTATGGTTTAATAAAACCGCATCGCGGTGAAAGGATGGCGCCATTCAGTAGCAGTTTAATCAGGGAACTTTCAAATTCGGCACAGGCCGATATTTTAATATCCCTTGAGGCTTTTTCTTATTTTTATTCTGAATACAACCTGCCTGATTTTGAAACACCCGGGAACGAGGTTATTACTGTAGGGATATGGAGTATTATAGACCCTGCGGAAATGAAGGTTATTGAACGTAAGTCGATGATAGATACTGTATTTTGGGATGGTTATGGCGAAGGGGCGGACAACAAGAGGTATAAACTCCCACCAAGGATTACCAGCATAAAACTGGCTGCTGAAATTGCAGGCGGGAATTATGCTAAAAGGCTTACGCCATCGTGGCAAAAGGTATTACGTATGTATACAATCCCCCCTGTTGAAGACTTCCGTTTGGCAGCTGCATACCTCGAACAGGAGGAATGGGGGGATGCCATTCATTATTGGGAAAAATACACACAAAAGAAATACGGCAAATTGGCCATAAATGCAAGCTACAACCTTGCCCTTGCATACGAGATGAAAGATGAGTTTGAAAAAGCACAGGAGTGGATTAATTATGCCTACCAGGCAGCGTTAGAACTTAAGAGCGGGGGCGATCTGAAAATGATTATCCTGTATAAAAACATCCTGGACAAACGGCAGGAAGAACTGGGTAGCCTGGCTCCGGGCAATTAACCCGGAAGGTGGCCCCCCTGCCCTGATTTTTGCACCAATGCCTCTACCTCTTCAGGTGTGATCGGTATCCGTCTCCCTAATATTTCACAGCCACCCCCCGTAACCAGGAGGCCGTCTTCCAGCCTGGCCCCGCCAAAATCGCGGTATTCATTTACTTTACTGAAGTTTATAAAGCCGGTATTTATTTTTTCAGCCTGCCACTTGTCAATCAGTGCCGGGATAAAATATATGCCCGGCTCATTTGTAATAACGAATCCTTCCTCCAGTTTCCTCCCTAGCCTAAGGTAAGCAGTGCCAAACTGCCCGACTGGCCGGGTTTCGTCATCGTAGCCCACATAAATTTGCCCCAAATCCTCCATGTCGTGGACATCGAGCCCCATCATGTGGCCAAGCCCGTGAGGGAAAAACATTGCATGTGCCCCGTTTCTAACAGCCTCTTCCACATCGCCTTTCATAAGCCCCAGCTCCTTCAGGCCTGAAGCAATTACCCCGGCAGCCGCCAAATGTACCGACAAATAAGTAACCCCCGGCTTTACCAGCTCCGTTACTTTATTGTTGGCAGCTAAAACAATCTCATAAATTTCTTTTTGTTTTCGGGTGAATTTACCGCCGACCGGGGTTGTCCTGGTAAAATCTGAAGCATAATGCAGCGAGGTTTCTGCACCTGCATCGGTTAGCATCAGCCGCCCTTCCTGTAAAAAGTTTGAATGGGCGTGGTTATGCAGTGTTTCACCGTTTTGCGACAAGATTACCGGGAAAGAAACCATCCCCCCCCCTGCAACGGCAATACCTTCAACCACTCCTGCAATCTTTTGTTCCCAAACGCCTGGTTGTGCCATTTTCATAGCGGCTACATGCATGTCGTACCCAATTCTACAGGCTTTTTTTATCTCTTCAACCTCAACAGGCTCCTTGGCCGACCTCAGGCTGACAATAGCTTTTATCAATTCAAGCGAAACATATTCAGCAATACGAAAAGATGATATACCTAACAACTCCTCCAGCAAAATTTTGTTTTCTGCACGGTAGGGCGGTATAATATGTATCCTCCTACCCTGCCCTATTGCTGATTTGACAAAATCAAATAGTTGTTTAAATGGCGCTGTATTGCCAATCCCGGCTTTCGCAGCTTTCTCTTTTAACGGCACCTGTGGACCCATCCATATAATATCCTCAATATCAACATCATCCCCAAATATATAATCTTTGCCTTCGTCAATATCAATGACCCCTGCCATTCCCGGGTAATCTAAACCAAAAAAATAGAGGAAGTTACTATCCTGCCGGAAATGAAAGGTATTGCCCGGGTAGTTCATTGGCGATTCGGTGTTCCCCAACAGAAGTACTACTCCGCTTCTCAACTTCCTCATGAGGGCATTGCGCCTGTTTGTATAAGTACTTTCTTCAAACATATTGTATGGCCTGGCTTTATTTTAAAAGACTGTTTAAATATATTTTCTGATTTCAATTCAAATATAGGCCAAAGAAAAACGAAAAGCAATTGAATAGTTTCTGTTTTTACCAACGGAGTTGTTTTACTTTAAATAACTTCAAACTGGAAAAGCATGTTGCACAAGGCATAACTTAACAGTACAAAAAAACGTATAAAAAGGAAACGGCATACCATGGAAAATACATTAATTGCATATATGAACAAACGCCTCACGAAAGAGGCTTCTCCAGGCAAAGGTATTTATGAGCCGGGGCCTGTAATAACAATCTCCCGGGAAAGCGGGTGTAATGGTTCAAGCCTTGCCAGGAGCCTTGCCGGCCACCTTAACCAACAAAACCCATCAAACCAATGGCGTGTATTAAGTAAAGAGATTTTCCATAAAAGTGCTGAAGAACTGAATGTCGACCTGGGTACAGTCACTAAAATATTCAAACAAACCGACAGGTATTTATTTGAAGAAATATTAAAGGCATTTAGTAACAGGCAGTATAAAAGTGAAAAAATAATAATAAAAACCGTGGTCGATATACTCCGTACATTTGCTGAGGAGGGGCATTGTATCATTTTAGGGCGGGCTGGGCATATAATTGCCAAAGATATTCAGAGGTCCCTGCATATCAGGGTGGTTGCTCCTTTAGAATACAGGTTAAAGGTGATTATGAAGAAAAATAATTTAAACAGGGCAGGTGCTTTGGTATTGATGCGTAAAATAGAGAATGAACGGATTGCATTCAGGAAAGCCATCAACGAAGGCCTTTGTGAAGATAATTTCGACCTCACCCTGAACAGGGCATCTTTTGACAGGCATTCAATGATTGAACTGATAGATAAAGCAATAAGGGTAAAAAAAATACTGCCATTGAAAAAACAAAAGGCCAAAATATTTTAGAAGTTGCCTTAAAACAATGTACGGGCAGGCTGGAAACCTTCTTTTAATGTATAGCCTGTCCAGTTAATCTGATCTTTATATTGCCCGAAACAATTTACCTCCCCATATAGGAAATCGGTTTCACGTCCCGGTTTATTGAAGCACATCATAGGGTGCATTGATGTAACAGCCTTGATGTTTTCCAGTTGCCTGGTGTATTCAATTGCATGAGTGCCCCATAAAAACCAAACAATGCGGCCATTGAAAGTACTTATAAACCTAAAAAGTTGTAATGAAAAATCCCCCCATATAGATTTATGGCTTCCCGGTTTCCCTACTTCACACGTAAAATAGGTATTCAGCAACAAGACACCCTGCCCTTCCCAATGGCCGAATAACTTATCGGGAGGCAAAATAGGGAACTCATTATCGAACTTTGTTTTAAGCTCATTGTACTTAATGGCCCTGCCAGAGTAAGCCTTATATAACGACCGCAATATATTTTTCAGGGAAATATTATTAAACGGCTCATTCCACGATTTCAAGGCCCCCACTTCGAATGCCCGCCCGGTAGCTACACCTTCCTGTGGGTATGGGTCCTGGCCCAATATGATAATTTTAACCGAACTGAGCGGGACTGATAGAAACCGTAATACTTTTTCAGGGGTTGGCGTATACTTTGTTTTTGTTACTTCCTTTTCAATCTCTATAATCGCCCTTCTGATACCGCTGGTTAAAAAACCTTCCCAATCAGGGTTTATGCTTAACTCCTTCAGAAATATTGAACTCATTAAAAGGTATTCTAATCATTATAAAACTAACCGGTTATTTTCTCAGGCAGGCCATGTAGCAGCACCTGTTTTTGCGCATCTGGTTTCGGCATAAACATATCCTGTGGTGTCAAACCGCATTCTTCAATCATTTGCAGGCAATATTCAAGTTCCCCCAGTTCTCTTCCCGTATTATTTGTCCCGAAAGAAAATTTCACTCCAGCCTTCTTTGCCATTTTTATCATATCGGCTTTGGGGAGTTTGTAGCGGGCATTTATTTCCAGTGCAATATTATTTTCCGCCAATACCTTAATAACCCTTTCCTTACGGCTTTTGGTCCATAGCTGGCCGTAATCATCCTCGATTATGGCCGGCAAAACCGTAGGGTTCACATAAATGTCAACCGGCTCCTGCGAAAAGATTGCCTCAATTTTACCAACCAGTTGCTCCATAAACTGCTCTTTATCATCAACCCAAACCTCTTCAGGGATCCAAATCCTGTTTCGGCGGCCTTTGTAGTCGGTAAATGTCATGGCATCGGTGAATATATAGTCGAACCGGGCAACAGCCTCCGGGGAGAACAATGCCACCCACTCACGCCCCTCGGCCTGCATCCCTTTATAAATCGGAAACCCATCGACACTTTCAATATAAGCTACCAATGATGAATCGTTGGTGACAGGGAAATGTAAGCCACAATTAGGGGCAATCCCGTAATTGATACCTAACCTCTGGGAATTGCGGACTGCTTCTTCAATAGACAAGCCTCCTTTTAAGTGGACGTGGTAATCGATTAACGGGAACCCATTTGCCATCAATTTTGTAACTGTTGTGTCCCAACCCCCGCCAACCAGCATATCCTGCTTCTTGCCGGGTGGCAACCTCCTCACCCTGATGTTTTTAAAATATACGGTACTGCTTCCCCCACCTGCCTTAAGTGCGAAAGTCCCCTCGCCAAGCAAACGTTTCCCCTCGCCCTCAGCCCTCCATGGATGATCCGGCTGAATATAATCAACTACCTTTGTGCCGTTTACAAAAACCTCCACCTGGTTCTCCACCACTTTTATACGTATATTAAACCACTCATTATCTTCCACAAACGGGTAATACACATTCCTTACCAGGCTAAGGCTACCGGTTTTCCATAACTCGCGATGGTTGTCAGTACCTTTATATGAATTGTTTATTTTTACCTCATAACCTGTTTCAGGCTGCCCCTGGTTTTGTATTTTCGTGTGGAAGTAAATCCCTGAACCTGCCCCCGGCGCAGTTTTAACATCGGTATACAGTTCAAAATTTTTAAACTGCCCGGCTTTGCCTGTATAATACAAAAAAGCCCGTGGCCCATGAGCAACAACCTGCCCTTTATTTACTGTAAAACTCCCTGGGTTCTCAACAGCTTCCCACCCCGAAAGGGTTTCTCCATCAAAGAGCGTAGCCCATTTATTATCTGTTGTTTGGCATGAGTTTAGGAGGATGTAAAATGCAGCAATTGACGTTAGTTTAATAATTCCCATAAGTACCGGTATTTTAGAGACTGTTTAAAGCTATTTTATCTCAAATCTAGCAATTTCTTATTTATTGGCGAATTTATCTTGTGGGTTATCTGCTTTTAATGCCCCCACGAACAACACTGCCGACACCAATAAAAGAATATAGTTGGCAAATGAATAACTCCCGGAATATGAGAAAGAGGTACTGTAAAGCAATGGGCCTAAAGCACTTAAAAATACGATGATTGACATTACAAAACCGGTGACGGCACCCAGGTTATCACGTCCGTAAAACCTTGGCCAGGTAACGGCCATTAAAACATTGTAGGTGCCGCTTGCGATCCCAACACCAATAATTACCCCTATTTTAAACACCCCGTTATCCAGGTGGGCTAAACTGATAAAGGCTAATATTTCGCCTATTATCAGCAGGTAAAGCAGGTATTTTAATTTTAGTTTATCGCTTATCCAACCACCAATTAAAGAAACAGAGACGGAAATAAAAGAGACCGGCACAAAAATAGCCAGTGCCGAATCACGGCTTAATCCGGCCTCGTTAAAAACTGAAACAATGTTAAATGTCACTCCGGTTATGTATAATGCATTTATCCCCAGGGGTATAGCAAACAGCCAAAATGTAATGGTTTTGCGTGCCTCTTTCAGGGTAAACTGTTTTAATGCTTTTACAATAATATCTTTTCCTTTATTCCGGTGTACTTCGCCATCAGGCACTAATCCCAGGTCCTCGGGGTTGTCGCGGAAAAATATAAATGCAAAGCCTGTGAAGAATACGCCAATAACCCCTCCTAAGATCATCCATGCCACACGCCACGAGTATTCCTGGATAAGCCAATCGAATGTTAACGGTGCCAGTGAAAACCCAAAGGCAACAAAAATCGCCGAAATACCGTTAACCAGCCCTCGTTTTGCGATGAACCACTTCATCATCATATTCCTGGAAACCATGGTGAGCACGCCCTGCCCGGAAAACCTGAGGAAGAAAAAGCCCAGTACCATGATGATGATAGCAATTATGTTATAAGCACTGTGGCTTTTATTACAGACAAAGGCGATCAATAAATCGGACTGGCTTAAAACAAGCAATACCGAACCCAGCATAACCGAGGCTCCCATGCTTATCCACCGGGCTCCATACTTATCGTACAGTTTACCGGCATACGTTAAGGCAAATGAGCTTAAGATAGTCCCTGCAAGGTAGGCGATGCTCAGTTCATCGCGATTAATACCGATAGCGTCAATCAGGTAATCGGTAAATGTCGATACTCCGGTTGTTTGGCCGGGGGCACTTGCCAGAACACCTACTGTCCCGGCAAAAATAATTACCCATCCGTAAAAGAAAGGGGTGCCATTCGGTGTAAAGGGGAAGTTATTCCAGCGTTGCTTATACCTCATCTTGCAAATGTACAGGCAGTATGCCTTAAAAAAAGGTGGGAAAAGAGTTACACCGGAGAATTTAACGATTAGTTTATACGGTTTTAAACAGTATCTAGTAAAATTATTAACCGTAGCTACGGCTATGCTTGCAAATTCTACCTTGCCTAAAGAAAAAATCTTAAGCAAATTTTATGCTATACTAATTAAAGAACGCACTATTAGGTTACCAATATCTGTTTTGGCAGGATAAACTTTTACTGAAGCCCAAGTACTTCAGCCCCTTGCTCAAATATAATATCCCTGGGTATCCCGGCCTGGGCAATCCTATCCAGGTCCTTTTGCAGTTGACCGCGGATAAGCCCTTTTTCCTGTAACAACCGTTTAGCAGCTTCAAAATCGCCATCGCCCTGGATTTTTAAAATCATTTCGGAGAGGCTCAACATAGCATCCTTCATCTTATTATAATTAACCCTGTATGTGCCTGTTGCACCATCGCGTTCAAATGCCCCTTTTTCCTGGAAATAATAAAACCTAACCATATTGGCTTTCCCATGTGCGCTGGCAGCGCCAAACCGCACCGACCTGAAAATACCGGCCATAAAAGTGACAAAATTGCCCATCATGCCTTTATCGGCAAATTCACCCATTTCGTTGAGTTTATAAATACACCACAACCCTAATATGTCGGCTTTACCCTCCTCAATTGCAGAATAGGTGTTTCTTAATGCCCCGCGTACAGTTGAACTTTTATCGGAAGTATTCCCTAATCCCAGCCCGTGTGCCACCTCATGAAACATCGTATTCTCAAAAAAAGCATCAAATTTTATGTATTTTTGTTGTTCTTTAGCAATCAATAACCTGGAAATAGGAACCAATATCTTATCAAATTTTGCCTGCATGGAGTTTTTCAACTGCAACTTCCTACTGCCTTTTATTTCCCTGACTTTTTCATCGTTGGGCAGGTTTATCGCAATTGTTTTACTTCCCGCATTACAATCGCCGGCATAATAAATTGCATCATAAACATTTATATCGGTATCAATACCGGGTGTTTCATCCTTATATTTTAATTCACACGGAAGGGATTTTTGCAGGATGGGCAGTACGGCTGTATACCTTTCCAGTTTCTTACTCCAAGCTTTATCTTTGATCAGGATGAATGATTCGTGTGCCGCTTTGTAGCCAAACAACCGGTCTTCATAATTTTCAATTGGCCCGGTGATAAACTCAATGGTATTGTTTTGCATGTCAAGCCAGGCAATATCACTATCGTAATAATCATCTGTCAACAATGCGCCAGCCCTTTTTTCGAGGTATACTTTTAACCCTTCATCTTCTGCTAAACCAGCTGCCTGCCTAATCAAACCAACTGCTTCTAAAATCTGCCCTTTAAAGAATTCATGGTATGGTATTGCTGTCAATTTACCCTCCCCGTCCCGCCGGATGATGGTATACAGGCTCAATTTTGACGGTTCGCCCCATGCCTCAAACTCTTCTTTTGCCATATCATGGGGATAGAAATTAGCACCTGCGGGTTTTGGCCCGAATCCTTCCAGGAACGGTTTATTATTATTCAACCTTTCCCATGGGCCATAGTTAATCATTAAGAACTTTTTAACGTATTCGCCACTATTTGATTCAAATAATCCATCTTTGCCCCCATACGCTTCCTGCCAAAAAATATCATCCATTATTTTTGCAGCACCTAAAAGGAGTGGTAACATTTCTTTTTCCTTTTCTGAAAGCACACTTAAATCAGTTGTCAGCTTGAATGTTGCAAACTCTTCAACTTTTTGTTTTAACTCATTGTTTATGTTTTTATGAGGTCCGGGTTCCCCCTGTTTTCCTTTAAAACCACAGCCGGGCAGGCCCACCAGCGCAATGATAATGAGTATAAATAGCTTTTTCATGATATTATTTTTGAGTATACGTCAAAACTACAAAAAGAAAGGAATAAAAATAATAACAGGTGTCATTTAGGGGCCTGCCCCATAAAGTTGTGGGCAAGGAATAAGATGCTGCCCTGATTTTAGGGTACGTCAATAAAAAACCCCGGAGGATATCCGGGGTTTCGGTATAGGTTAAAACAAACCTTATTTTATAAACTCATAATATTCTGGTTACAGGCATCCAACAGCTTCTGTGCATTTTTATTCGATGCATCAAGTGCTGTAGCTTTCTTCAATATTCCGGCAGCTTTTTTAAATTCGGTTTTAGCTTTTTCCACTTCGGCAGTATAAGCAGCATCATCTGTTTGTAAAGCCCCTTCATTCACCTTCTTATTAACTACATTCAAGATTCCGACACCTTGTTTGTATAAGCTGTTGCCTTCGGTTACATATAATTTTGCAAGTGCAGACCTGATTTTATTATTAGAAGGGAATTTTTCCGCACCTTCAATCAATGTTTGCTTGTACTCATCGTTTTTATTCATTTTTTTCAAAACAACTGCTTTGTAGTACTGTGCATTTGCTGCTTTATAACCGGCATCTACCGCTTTTTGGAACAAAATGGCAGCCTTATCATAAATTTTCCCTTTATAAGCAGCAATTGCCGCATTATAAAAAAGGCTTTTTTCCCCGCTTTTATCGGTTTCGATTGCCTTCTCATAACTTGCAACAGCCTTTTTGTATTGCTTCAGTTTTGTATAGGCATTAGCTATAAATTCGTGCGACTTAGATATATTGGCGGATGCTTCAATAGCTTTGTTGAAATACTCAATCGCCTCTTGATACTTGTTCGCCTGGTAAGCTGCAAAGCCGACATTATAATTAATTGACGCATCTACCTCAACATCGCCTAAATTATTTAATGCCGATTTGTACAACTCAAACGCTTTTGCATATTCTTTGTTTTTTAAAGCATCGTTTGCATCGTTGATTTTTTGTGCAGCATCTTGTGCCGATAATGTAAGAACCGATATTACCAGAACACAAATAGACAAAATCTTTTTCATACCTAACTCCATTTTTTTTATTAATATACTATTCTAATTATTTATATATGTATACGATAGAAGGACTTCAAAAGTAATAATAATGAATTAAAATCCTAAAATAAAAGCGGATGTTTAAACGTTTTCAATAAAATTCTTCGTCAAGCCACCGCACATTACACTGTATAAAAACGTAAACCCCCTTTTATTTGCATGATTGCATATTACCTGCCTATGGATTAAACATTTCCGGATTCCAGAAGTTCAATATATTCCTAATAAATTCAAGTTGTACTTTTGCTTCTTTGTTTCCAGGGTCCAATTCAAGTACTTTTTGGTAAGAGTTCATTGCTTCGCCCCACAACTGTTTTTTCTGTTTAATTGTGGCATCTAGTTGCCAATAAGGCCATGTAGGCTTATCGGGAAAAGAGCGGAGTAAATCTTCTGCTTCCAAAACCCTGCCCTCCTGTATTAGCCCCTTTACCCGTTCCAGTATATCCATCCCTCTACTTACTATTGATTTTATTCACCAGTAAAGCTATTTGCCCGGCAACCTGGCCAACCAGGGTTTCGGCATTTTCCATCGCGGTTTCAATAGTCATGGGTTTATTGGCGATTGAAAAAATACCATCGAATGCGGTAGATGCTTCCATTTCGTATGCCCCGCCAATGGCAATAACTGTTTTCCCCATTTTTTTAGCCCTTTTTGCCACTGCATAAGGGGCTTTATTCCCCAGGGTCTGCCCATCGATTTTCCCTTCGCCGGTTATAACCAGGTCGGCCCATTTGATAGCTTCATCAATTTTTAATATGCCAAGGATAAAGTCGGCACCAGGGACAACCCTGGCATTCAAACAGGCAACCAGTCCGGTAGCAATACCGCCTGCGGCACCTGCCCCCGGCATATTAGGGATATCTTTATCCGAGAATTTTCCCAATAAACGGGACCAGTTACTTAACCCCTTTTCCAGTTCGATGGCCATCTCAGGGGTTGCGCCTTTCTGAGGCCCAAATACGCAGGCTGCGCCGTTTTCCCCAAGCAACGGGTTCTCTACATCAGAAATAATATTTATCTTAATATTGTGAATGAGGGGAGTAAACCGGATACTTGAAATCTGTGAAAGGGCCCCTCCATTCCCGGGCAATTCATCCCCGCCGGAGTTAAAGTATTTTGCCCCTAACGCCTGCAACATGCCTGAACCGCCATCGACAGTAGCACTTCCGCCAACCCCCAATAGAATATTGGTACAGCCCCTGGAGGCGGCATCCAGGATTAATTCCCCGGTTCCATAACTACTTGCCACCATCGGGTTTAGTTCTTCCTCATCCAATAATTTCATTCCCGAAACATTTGCCATCTCGATAATTGCGGTGTTGCCTGAAACGGCATATTGCACCGTAATTCCCCTTCCTAACGGATCCCGGGCAACGGTTTGGACGGTTTTAGCATTTAGGGCCCTGCACAATACTTCCCCTGTTAAATCGCCTCCATCGGCTACAGGTATTTTTTTTACCTTAAATGAACCTGAAACATCCAGGAAAGCCTTTTCAATTGCATCGGAAAAATCGAATGCATCCAGGCTGCCTTTCATTGAATTTGGAGCGGCCAGTATATTCATGCTGATAATATTTTCGTTGTTGCCATGGTTTTCGTTGTTGTAAGAGCCTGCACGGGTTTTTTTTCAATCGCCTCTGGTAACCGAGGTTACCCCCTTAATATTCTTCAATTTACTTATTAAAAAGTCGAGGTGCTCAAGGTTATACACAAAAATATTCAGGTTCCCTTCAAATACCCCATTTTCCGACCGGATATTAATTGTCTGCATCTGGACCCCTATATCTTTTGCGATTACATTTGAGATATCGGAAATAATCCCGGCTTGGTCGGTCCCTGATATATATAATGATGCCAGGAATGCGTTTCTGTGGGTTGTTTGTTTCCATTTTGCATTGATTACCCTATATGGGAAACGGTCGATTAGCTGGTGGGCATTTGGGCAGTTTTTACGGTGGATTTTAATCCCCTCCCCTATTGTTACAAAGCCAAAAATTTCATCGCCAAAAACCGGTTTGCAGCATTGTGCCAACTTATAATTTATATCTTTAAGGTTATTGTCGATGTACAGATAGTCTTCGCTGCTTTCAAAAGACAACTTTTTAATATCATCGCCGGGGAGCAACTCTTCAACCTTTACTTTAGCTGATTCCTTTTTTTTCTCTATAAAAAGGGCTTTTATTTCCAGCGGTTCAATTTTCCCGATAGAAATATTGTAATAAAGGTCGACAGCCAGCTTAAATCCGAAATGCCTGAGCATTAGCCGGATAGCTTCATCGTCAAGTGTAATTTTCCAATTCTTAAATTTCCGGGTAATTATCTCCTTGCCATTTGCTGCTTCCCGTTTTTTATCTTCATTCAGGCTGGTCCTGATTTTATTTTTTGCCTTTGAGGTAACAACATAATCGAGCCAGTCGATTTTAGGTTTCTGGTTATTGGATATTTCAACCGAAACATAGTCGCCGTTATTCAGTTTGTGCTTTAACGTTACTTTTTTGTTGTTGACCATGCCCCCAACGCATTTATCGCCTAAGTCGGAGTGGATATCATAAGCAAAATCCAGGATCGTAGCCCCTGCCGATAATTTTTTCAGGTCGCCTTTGGGTGTAAAGACAAAAATCTCGTCTTTATAGGCATTCATCCTGAAATCGTCAATAAAATCAACAATATTCATTTCCGGGTTTTCCAGGATATC
>UOEP01000136.1_pt1 | contig 14949 bp, 13 predicted proteins | sample 1989931 | NCBI WGS metagenome assembly UOEP01 (sample SAMEA4712198, study PRJEB27164) | hydrothermal vent metagenome | biome: marine basaltic hydrothermal vent biome; feature: marine hydrothermal vent; material: mineral | place: Pacific Ocean | collected 2011-06-14/2011-07-23 | depth 1691 m
TCTTTCCCGGCATCAATCTTCGACCTTAGAAGCTGTCTAAAAATTATCTGCCTCAATAATAAGGTGTCCTCCATTTGTTAACGTACAAATCGAGGCAATCGCTTAAATAATTAATTTTGACTATTCCAAATATAAGAAACTTATTGGCGAAGGAATTAACTGCAACGCTTATATTTGAACATCCATTTTAGTTTTTTTTGTAATATGAATCGACTGGCGAACAATTTTTATCATAACGATACCCTCCGGGTTGCCCCTGCCCTTCTTGGCAAAACCCTCTGCCGGAAATTTGACGGTGGGGAGGTTAAAAGATACACCATAACCGAAGTAGAAGCCTATTGTGGAGCAGAAGATTTAGCCTGCCACGCCAGCAGGGGGCGTACACCGCGTACCGAAATAATGTTTCACGAAGGCGGGGTAGTATACGTTTATCTTATTTACGGAATGTATTGGCTGCTAAATATTGTAACAGGAAAAGAAAACGATGCCTCTGCTATTCTGATAAGAAGCTTAAAAGGAATATCAGGCCCCGGGAGGGTTGGGAAGGCCCTGCAACTGGACAAATCGTTTTATGGCGAAAACCTTGTGTCTTCAGAGCGGTTATGGATTGAAGATTCCGGGGTCGACCCTGCTTTTAAAACCTCTACAAGGATAGGGATCGATTACGCCGGTGAACCCTGGGTAAGCAAACCGTGGAAGTTCGTAATGTGCCCGGGTAATTCGAGGTGAATGATTGAAGGAAGTTGATCCCGGCTGCTTGTAGCGGGCATGTTTATTTCCCAATAATAAACCTGTCGTACAGCCATAAAAGGATAGTTGCCGAAACGGCAATCCCTGAAAAAAGTATCCAGATATTTGAAGGGTGGTAATTTTGCCAGATAAAACTTGTTAATTGTTCCTGGCTCATATTCATCTGGGATGCAGCTTCCTTTAAAAAGTCATTTTTGGTGAATTGCTTTGATATCTCCGGTATTTGCAACCCTCTGTGTACCACCTCTTTCTGAATCAGGAATATTTTATCTGATATTCTTTCATAAATATCTCCTGACAGCCAGCCGGCTAACTGATGCCCTGCTGCAATGGGCAGAAACGATGTCCCCATATATAATGCTTTCTTATCGGCCGGGGCGATCCTTCCGATATACTCTATGAATTTAGGGGAACTTGCCATTTCCCCTAAACTAAAGACCAGTATCCCCAAAAGGATTAACCATCCGCTCTGGCTTGCAAACATTAGCCCGACTCCTCCGGCTAAAACCAATATTCCCCCCATCATGGCCGCAAGAGGGCGGAAACGCATTACAAAAGCTGATACGATCAGCTGAAAAACAATAATAAAAAAAGAGTCCATGCTTAGTAAGGTTACCGTGGCAATTGCCCCGTTTTTGATGCCGATTAATTCAGCAAAGCCAGGGAATACAGAATGAAGCCCCCGGTAAATTACCCTCGTATCAACCCATTGGTCAACAAAAACAGGAAACGAATAGTAAAGCTGGTTAAAAGCTGTCCAGAATAATACCATTATTAGCAGGAACAGGAAATATTTCCAGTTTTTAAGCGTAACCCAGATATTTACAAATGCCTGAGCGATATTCCTGCCGAGCGGTACACTGCCCCGGTCGGTAACAGGCTCTTTAAACATAAAGATCGTAATCAGGTAGTTTACCCCAATTGAAGCTATCGACATATAGAATACATAGTCCCAGCTTTTATTCATCAACACCCCGGCTAAAAAAGGGCCGATGAACCCGCCAATATTTATCATCATGTAGAATATCCCAAAACCTATTGACGAGGTTTCTTCATCAGTGGTGCGTGCAATCATAGCCGAGATAATCGGTTTAAAAAGAGCCCCCCCTATGCAGGTCCATATAAATGCAAAAAACATCAGCCCAAAAGAGTCGAAGGTTTTAATCATATAAAACCCACTCACATAAAAAGTAAATGCTAACAATAAAATCCGCTTGTATCCGACTTTATCGGCAATTGCCCCGGTAATTACAGGCAGTAAATAAAGCAACATAGAGCCTGTCCCCATAATAATCCCTTTTTGCGCCTGCGATAAGCCCAGTGCCCCTGTATCCTTCGAGTTTACCAGGTACAGGGCAAAAGCCATGTAGAACCCATACCATGCCCACCGTTCAAAAAGTTCAATTATGTTCGATGACCAAAACGTAGCGGTGTATTTCTTAAATACTCTCAGAACTGCCATAACTATCTGTTAAAGGAAAGCCCTAAAGTAGTAAAACATGGAGAAAGGGGAAAGGTTATCGTTTATTTTTAGAATGTAAAACTAAAATCATCGGGGAAGAAAATAGCCAGGCTTAAAATAATCAGGATGATGATAAACAGAATAATAAAAAATCCAATTACCCCGATTTTAAACCCTTGTTGTACTTTAACAGATTTCGTAACATTAATAGCATTCTCAATTGATTTTGCTAACCTGTCAAGTGCTTTGTCGTCTTTAACAATGTAATCGTAAGCCCCGCGTTTAACAAGGTTGACAGCAACATCAACATTATTTTGTGCACTTAAAAAGAAGAAGTCTACCTCCGGGTCTTTTTCCTTTGCCAACTTCATAATTTCCAACCCGTTCATATCCTCCATTGCATAACTGGAAATTATGATATCCGGCTTGAGGTGAATGTTGTTAATACATTCTGCCCCGGAAGTAAATGACATAATATTCCTGTATTTTTTTGATTTTAAAAAACCGACTACAAGGTTATTGTAAATTTTACTCTCAATAACAACAAAAATTAATGGGTTTCTTGTATTTTGCATAGAACTAAATTTTTCGAAGTTGCAGCCCGGATAAATTTAATATATTTTTTTCATTATTCACGATAATTAGAACAAGAGTATGCTGACATTTGTATATAATATCAAAAGAGCCCTGATTTACATAGCCGGGGCTTCCTTCTTAATAAGCTGGTTTTTATGGGTATAACGGTTATATTCCTTTAATAGCCTACAAAAAAGAAAGTATATTTTCTGAAGATTCACAGATTTGATTCTTTATGCGTTTTATTGCTGATTTACATATCCACTCCCATTTTTCCAGAGCTACCAGCAAACAATTGAATCCGGAGTTCCTGGACTATTGGGCGGGAATAAAAGGGATTAAGGTGGTTGGCACCGGTGATTTTACCCATCCGGGGTGGTTGCAGGAGATGAAAGAGAAATTTGTGCCGGAGGGCAATGGCTTGTTTAAGCTAAAACAGGAGTTCCGGCGTAAACCGCTTCTCGGTGAAAATGAGACACGTTTTTTACTTACGGCCGAAATCAGCAATATTTATAAAAAAGGAGGGCAGGTGCGGAAAGTCCATAATGTTGTTTTTACCCCGGGGTTTGAGGATGCTGAACGTATCAACAATAAACTGATTAACCTTGGCGGGAATCTTCAGTCGGATGGGCGGCCGATTTTAGGCCTCGACTCAAGAGGCCTGCTGGAAATTGTCCTTGACTGTGGTGAAAATAATTTCTTTGTCCCGGCACATATCTGGACACCCTGGTTTTCTATGCTGGGCTCCAGGTCGGGCTTCAATTCACTTGTTGAATGCTATGATGACCTTTCGCCGTATATTTATGCCATTGAAACCGGCTTGTCGACAGATGCCCCGATGAACTGGCTATGCTCATTCCTTGACGATGTTACGTTGATTTCAAACTCGGATGCCCACTCACCCTCGCGCCTGGGACGTAATGCCAATATTTTTAATACCGAACTCAGCTACCAGGGTATTATACAAGCCCTCAAAACAGGCAGCCCGGAACTTTTTCACGGGACAATCGACATGTTCCCGCAGGAAGGGAAGTACCACTACGATGGACACCGGAAATGCAAAATCTGCTGGAATCCGTTTGAAACATTGAAAAATAATTCCATCTGCCCCGTTTGTGGGAAGCCGGTTACCATTGGCGTGATGAACAGGGTAATAAAATTATCCGACCGCGAAGATATTCAGGAACGGCCCAACCGGCTCCCTTTTCATTCCATTATCCCTTTGGATGAAATTTTAGCCGAGATAAACGGAGTGGGTACGGCATCAAAAAAGGTAAAGCAGGTTTATGAAGAAACAATTCTAAAACTGGGCGATGAACTGGGGGTTTTATTAAACCTCCCGCTGGATATAATAAAAAAAGAATCCTCGGAAGCACTATCCGAAGCAATCAGGCGGATGCGTAACCGGGAAGTTTATATCAGCGAAGGGTTTGATGGTGAATACGGGCAGGTAAAAGTATTCAAACAAGGTGAAGCAAAAGAATTTGCCGGCGGGAATTTGCTTTTTCAGATGCACGCTACGCAACCTCCAAAACAAAGGGGGCTTATCGATTTTAACCTTCAGGGGCTACAAAAGCTTTTAAAATCTTCTACAGCACACTCCGATATTGCAGCTGAGCCACTAAGTGAATACCAATCCGGGGGGTATCCTGAAGGGTTAAACCCGGAGCAAAAAAAAGCAGTAGGATATACCGGTGGCCCTTCATTAATTTTAGCCGGGCCAGGAACGGGGAAAACAAAAACCCTGATCAGCAGTATTGATTATTTAATAAAAAACGGAGTTACGGAGCCTCAACAAATTTTGGCAATTACTTTCACCAATAAGGCTGCGCTCGAAATGATTGAAAGGATAGGGGGAATACCGGCAAAAGGAGCTCAAAAACCTTTTGTTTCAACTTTTCACGCTTTTGGGAATTCGATCATGAAGCAGTATTGTTCACTTTTTAACCGGACCGAAGCATTTATTCTTGTCAATGAAAACGATAAGCTGGAAATCTTAAAATCAATCCCGGGAGTTGAAAGCAAACGGGTAAATGAGTTTAGCAGGCTTATTGCCCAAATTAAAAACTCCGGCGAACAACAGGATATTGAACCTGAATTACAACCGGTTTTTCAGAGGTATGAAGAAGTATTGGGCGGGCTCAACGCCTTTGATTTTGATGATCTGATTGCAAAGCCGGTTGAACTGCTATCGAAACAACCGGAAGCTCTTCGGCATTATGCCGGGAAATTCAGGTATATTTTTGTTGACGAATACCAGGATACCAACCAAAAACAATATGAGTTGATCAGGTTGTTAACTTCAGAAGGCAAAACAAACTTATGTGTTGTGGGCGACCCCGACCAGGCAATTTATGGCTTCAGGGGGGCTGATGTTTCGTTCATCAACCGTTTTATTGAAGACTTCCCTACAGCAAAAATTTTTAAACTTAAAACATCCTACCGCTGTTCTCAGAAGATATTGTCGGCATCGTCAAACATTTTAAACCAACCTGCAGGAAACTTCCTTGATGGGATTAACAAAGGGGTCAATATCAATATTTCGGCACAACATTCTGATAAGAGTGAAGCTGAATTTATCGCCCGTGAAATTGTAAAACTATCCGGAGGGTTAAGTTTTTTCTCCATTGACAGTTCGGTTTCCGAAGGGGTTGGGAATGACCTGATCACAAGTTTATCTGACTTTGCAGTGCTTTGCCGTACCCGGCATCAATTCGGAAGTATAATCAAGGCGTTCCGCGACCACAATATCCCGTACCAGGTAGTGGGGGATGAACCGTTTTACCGTTCAGGGCTTTTTGCAGAAATAATCACAATTTTTTATGCTTCGCTACTCCAACCAAACGATAGGTATTTCACATTTTTAACCGATAAAAACGACCTGGCTTTTAAACAGAGGGTGAAAGAATTACAGGCAATTGCAAAAACCCTTTCTGTAGGGGAGCTCCTTAAACTTATCAAAAACAGGTTCTTTGAATCTGAAGAAATTGATGAAAACCTTTTTAAAAGGTTGATTGAAATGGGGAAATCATTCAAATCGTCACAGGAATTTGTGTATGCTTTAAAATTAGGAAGTGGAGCCGATACCTATGATGAGTTACAGGAATGTGTAACGATTATGACATTGCACGCATCAAAAGGTTTGGAATTTGAATGTGTTTTTATCTCGGGTTGCGAACAGGGGATTATTCCTTTTAACCTTTATAACAAGAAAACGGATAATGATGAAGAAAAAAGGTTACTGTATGTTGGTATGACCAGAGCCAAAAAGTTTTTATATCTTAGCTATGCCCGGAACAGGGTTTTCAGGAATAGGAAATTGCAACTACCCAAAAGCCGTTTCCTGGAAAGGATCGAGAAAGAGTTTGTTCAGGAATTAGTGGCAGGACTGCATTTAAACAAAGGCAAAAATGATGGACAATTGAGTTTATTTTAAACGGAACTAATAATGAGAGTATTTGTAATCTGTTGGCTTTCAGGCTTCTATTTCGCCAACATTTAAAAATAGAATATGTTACTTGCAATAGACATTGGCAACACAAATAGTGTATTCGGCATACACGATTCAGGAAAGTGGCTAAATTACTGGCGTATTCAAACCGACCCGCTAAAAACTGCAGATGAATATGAAGTTATTTTCAGGTCGCTGATTACTTCCGGGGAAATACGCAAAGGCGATATTCAGGAAATCGTCCTTTGCAGCGTTGTGCCGTCTCTTGTTGATCCGTTTACAGAAATGCTCGCCAACATGATTGGGAAGGCCCCTCTTATTGTTGGCCCCGACATCTATCCGAAACTGCCGTTAAAAATACTCAACCCATACCAGATAGGAGCCGACCTTGTGGCTAACGCGGTTGCCGCGTATTCAAAATACGGAGGTATCACCATGGTCATAGATTTTGGTACGGCACTTACCTTTACAACAATTGGTTCTGACGGGGAGATTTTAGGCGTTGCCATTGCTCCCGGACTAAAAACTGCAATAAGTTCCCTTGCCGGGAATACGGCACAATTGCCTTTTGTCCATTTGTCTGCCCCCCCATCGGTTTTAGGGAAGAATACGGTTCATGCAATACAGTCAGGCGTGGTATTGGGCTATTGCGGCCTTGTCGATTCAATAATACACAGGACTCGTGACGAACTTAAGACAGCGATTATGGTTGTGGCAACCGGTGGATTAAGCTCGCAAATTGCTCCTTTGTCAGAAAATATCGATACCATTGAAAAGTTGCTGACACTGGATGGGCTAAAATTAATCAGCGAGTTGGCGTAGAGGATAATTTTTTAGGCAGCTTCTAAGGGTTGTATACCGCCCCCGACTGCTAAAGTGTTACAAATAGAAAACTAATGTTTGTGGGACATACTGGATTTGAACCAGTGACCCCTTGCCTGTCAAGCAAGTGCTCTAAACCAACTGAGCTAATACCCCATTTCCGTACAAAAATATAAAAATTGTGAGAATGAAAAAACCAATTTAATAAAGAAAAGCCTACAGCCGGGTTAAAAGAAGAACTTCAACACAAATAAAAGAAACAAAACAACCATTACTGTGGAGATATCCCTGAATTTCCCCGTAAAAACTTTTAACAGCACATACGACAACATCCCAAAAACAATTCCATCAGCAATACTAAAAGTAAGCGGCATAATAATGATGGTAATAAAAGCAGGCAGAGACTCTGTATAGTCATCAAAATCTATGTTCAGGATTGGCGACATCATAAAAAAGCCCACCAGAATAAGCGCAGGCGCGGTAGCAGCTTCCGGTACCATTGTAAAAACAGGGGCAAAGAAAAGCGCGATTCCAAACATAACAGCGGTAGCCACCGGTGTAAGCCCGGTCCTGCCACCCTCAGCAACTCCTGACGCACTTTCAACATAAGTGGTTACCGTACTGGTGCCTAAAACAGACCCAACAATAGTCCCTATCGAATCGGCAAACAGAGCCTGCTTAACCCGGGGTATATTTCCTTCCTTATCCAACATCCCCGCTTTCGAAGAGACGCCGATTAAGGTCCCAACCGTATCAAAAAAATCGACAAAAAGGAATGTAAACAGTATAATAAGCATATCCATTGACCAGATATTTGAAAAGTCGAACTTCCACAATATCGGTTCCAGTGAGGGAGGTAATGCAACCAGCTTACCTGACGGCATGTGTGTCACGCCAAAAGGGATGCCTGCTAATGTGGCCACAAAAATACCAATCAGCAATGCCCCTTTTACTCTCAATGAAAGCAAAACGGCTGTTAAAATAACACCACTAACAGCAATTAACACCGCCGGGGAATTCATGTTGCCCAAACCCACCAAAACAGCATCGTTTTTTACTATTATCCCGGCATTCTGCATCCCTATAAAGGCAATGAACAACCCGATTCCTACCGACATAGCATGCTTCAATGAAAGAGGTATGGCCTTAACAATCAACTCACGGATGTTGAGCATGGTAAGGATAAGGAATATAATACCTTCAATAAATACAGCCGTCAGGGCAAAATGCCAGCTATACCCCATGCCCAGGACTACAGAAAAGGCAAAAAAAGCATTTAACCCCATTCCCGGGGCAAGGGCAAAAGGCAAACGCCCCACAAATGCCATTACAAGTGTTGCAATAAATGCGGAAAGGGCTGTTGCAGTGAACAGGGCATTCCTATCCATCCCGGTATTACTTAATATTTCCGGGTTTACTGCCAATATATAAGCCATGGTCATAAAAGTGGTGACCCCTGCCAGTATTTCTGTCCTTACTGACGTGCCATTTTCTTTTAATCGGAAAAACCGGTTCAGCATAATATATATCTTTTAGAATGTATATTTCAGTCTTAGAAGCTGCCTGAAAATTATCCTCCTGGCCCCCGGCGGACCACAGGATTATACAAATATACAAACTTTAAAACCCGGGGGAATAAAATAAATATACCCTGGCAATTCGATGCCAGGGTAATCTCATTGGAATAGGAAAGATAAATAATAAGGGTATTCAATTATATAATCCCATTATTTAAAGAAAGGTAACCCCCTCTTTCCAACTTTTTTTATTTTTTTTCCTATCCCCGCTTTTTTACGGCCTTAATTTTTTATGAAGTTGTTTATAGATTTGCAACCCTGTTCAAAGCCGGAAGATTCAGGAATTTAATCTTCCTGCCTTGTAATTCTATCAGTTTATCCTGTTTAAATTCTGAAAGCAAACGTATAACCGATTCTGTGGCGGTACCAACAATATTGGCCAGTTCTTCGCGTGTCAAAGAAATCTGAAGTGTGTTTTGGTTATCCAGTTCAAAGTTCTCCTTCAAAAGTAAAAGAACCTCAGCCAGGCGTTCCCGGACCGTTTTTTGGGCTATATCAGTTATATAGTCGTTAGCTTCACGCAATTCACGGCAAACAATCTGCAACATGTGGTGCGCAAACTGCCAGTTGCTTTGAATTAAAAAAAGCAAAGTCTGATAAGGGATATGGCATAAAACCGCTTCGTCAATGACTTTTGCAGTTGTACATGCTAACTCCTGGCTTAACAATGACCGATAAGCAGTGATTTCGCCCCTTTTTGCAAAACGGATTATCTGCTCTTTGCCATCAATACCTGTCTTAAAGATTTTCACAATCCCTTTTGTCACACAGAAGAAACCCGTCAACCGGCTACCCTCCCGATAAATAATAGTCCCTTTTTTATAGAACGAACAGGTTTTGTCATAGTTTAACCGGTTGAATTCCTCTTCTGTAAGTTTTTTAAAAAGCTGGAACCCACTTAAGTCTGTCTCTTCTTCTGTCGGGCGTTTTATCACACTTTTCATATCTTAAACGGTAAATGTGTTTATTGATTCAATAAATAATCTTAAAAATACAAATTCAATCTTTATTTATAAGGCAATTTATATATATATTTATATATTTTATTTTTGCATAAATAATCAAAAACAAATAAAAACGGCCTAATATGAAACATGTTATAAAAATGTCATGGAAGGATAATGTCGCATTTGAATCTGATATAGACGGGCATAAATTAATAGTTGATGCTTCAAAAGAAGGAGGAGGCAACAATCTTGGGCCACGCCCTAAAAAATTAATGCTGTCGGCATTAGCGGGGTGTACAGGGATTGATGTAATAATGATCCTGAAAAAAATGAAAGTGGTACCTGAATCCTTTGATGTCATTGTTGAAGGAGACCTAACCGAAGGGCACCCTCTAAAATATACTAAGATGAAAGTGATTTATCAATTTAAAGGGAAAGATTTACCCATGGAGAAATTGGAAAAGGCAGTTAATTTATCACAGGAAAAGTATTGCGGAGTGAGTGCTGTTTACCGTGATGCAATGGAGCTGGACTCAGAAATCAGGATAGTAGAGTAAATATATTATATCATTCCCCAGGAGGTTGTTTAAGTTTTATTATATGGCTTATTATCATGCCTTTATGTATCTTTAAATCTATACGGGAAAATTAAAAAAACACTTAAATGAAATCAGTAAATCCGGTTACGGGAGAGGTGATCCACAGTTTTGACCCTCATTCTTCAAAAGGTGTTGAAAAAATCATTAACTCAGTCGATAAAACCTGGCATCATTGGAAAAACACCTCTTTTTTCCATCGGTCGCAAATGATGCAGAACCTTGCAAGCTTATTAAAAAGCCAACGCGATGAGCTGGCAAAAATAATAACCTTTGAGATGGGTAAAGTCTACCGCGAAGCAAAAGCTGAAATTGAAAAATGTGCTTTAGCCTGCGACTATTATGCAGTTAACGCAGAGAGTTTTTTGCAAAATGAAACAATAGCTACAGAAGCCTCTTTGTCGTATGTAACTTTCCGCCCCATGGGGACAATCTTAGCAGTGATGCCCTGGAACTTCCCATTTTGGCAGGTATTCCGCTTTTTAGCTCCTGCACTTATGGCAGGTAATACAGCGGTATTAAAACATGCCAGCAATGTGCCGGGATGTGCTATGGCAATTGAGGGTTTGGTTCGCGAAGCCGGATTCCCCGAAAATGTATTCCGGACATTACTGATTGGGAGCAGGCAGGTGGAAAGTGTAGTCAACCATCCGGCAATTAAGGCCGTCAGCCTTACCGGAAGTGTGCCGGCAGGGAGAGCGGTTGCAGGGCTGGCAGGAAAAGCACTTAAAAAAACTGTTATGGAACTGGGGGGCAACGACCCGTACATAATCCTCAGGGATGCTGATATTGCCCGTTCGGCGCAAATCTGTGTTTCGGGGCGGTTGCTTAATGCCGGGCAGAGTTGTATTGGGGCAAAACGTTTTATTGTGGTCAGGGATGTTTACAATACATTCCTGGAACACTTTGTTGATTTTATGAGCCTGGCGACTTTCGGCGACCCCTTTGAAAAAGAGATGACAATAGGGCCGATGGCAAGTTTAAATCTCAGGAATACATTGCATGAACAGGTTAAGGGTTCTATCTCAAAAGGGGCAGAAGTACTGCTGGGCGGTGAAATCCCCTACCGGAAAGGGGCTTATTACCCACCTACAATCCTTGTAAATGTAGCACCCGGAATGCCAGCCTACCACGAAGAGCTTTTCGGGCCTGCCGCATCGGTAATTAAAGTTGAAGATGAAGAGGAAGCGGTAAAAATAGCCAATGATTCCGTTTTTGGACTGGGGGCGGCAATATTTACTAAAAATAAATCCAGGGGGCAAAATATTGCTGAAATGCAGCTTGAAGCCGGGTGTTGTTTTGTAAACGACTTTGTGAAATCGGACCCACGCCTGCCTTTTGGGGGGATTAAACAAAGCGGCTATGGCAGGGAACTCGGAGTTTATGGAATGCGCGAATTCGTGAACGTGAAAACCGTTGTGATAAAATAAACAGCGTCCCAAAAGCTTACCTCCCTCAGGCTGTTGTCATTTCAACAAGAAATATAATTGGCTGTTCGGATTAGAGATGAATATTTTGTGCAAGCTCATCAAAATTGCGTGAAGCATTCAAGAATGCTTTGGATGAAACCTTACTCGACACCGAGAGAAACAGGATAAAAGAAAAATATATACAATGGCGTTTATCCTGCGAATTTGGCGGTATAAAAACAATAATCAGATAAAATACAGGTACTATTTGGATATTATATAAAATGGATAAATTAAGTCAGCTAACTGAAAAACTTGATGCAAAATATGATGTATTTAAATCAAAAGGTGGATATTTAAATGAACGACAAAAGAGAAAGAGAATAAAATCATATTTAACAAAAAATCAACCTTTGAAAATATCTGACTTGGCAAAAAAATTTGAAAACATAAACATCAATACTATTAAAAAAGAGCAGATAATAAGGAGTGTTGGCAAAGGAAAAGGAACAGTGTATATAACTGATACAATAACAAAGTTGACTTTGACGTTGTTTGGAAGCAAAAAACCAGCCGTACATTTTACACATTTAGTTTTTCCCTAACACAAAAGCCAACCCTAGAAACCCAGAAGAGTAAAATAATCTGACTCACGCTCATATATAGAATTGTTATTTTAGCACTTGCTTAAATAAGAAATTAATGTATATTTGTATTGTGAGAAATATCAATTGTATTAGAATTGAAGCGGACGTTGAACAGATGACGCAATGTAAAAGAATGATTTCCGAATTGGATAGTTCATTTAATTTGCTTTCAAGCGCACTAAGTTTAGCGGGTAATAACGTAAGGCCGAAAATATTGTTACACTCTTTGAATTACTTGATAACAATAAAATATTAGAAGTGATATGAAAAAAGATAAAAAACTAATAGGTACAGGATTACTAACTGCAATCGCATCTTCTTTATGTTGTATAACTCCCGTTTTAGCATTAATTTCAGGCACATCTGGTATAGCATCCACTTTTTCTTGGATGAAACCATTTCGCCCTTATTTAATAGGGACTACTATTTTAGTGTTAGCATTTGCCTGGTATCAAAAATTAAAACCAAGAACTAAAGAAGAAATAGCCTGTGATTGTGAGGAAGATGGGAAACCCCCTTTCCTACAATCTAAAATGTTTCTCGGAATAGTTACAGTATTTGCAGTATTAATATTAGCGTTTCCCTATTATGCTGATATTTTCTATCCATCTAACGATAAGAAAGAAGTAATCATAGTCAATGCTTCTAATATTCGAACTGTACAATTTGACATTAAAGGGATGACCTGCAATGGTTGTGCTTCTCACATTGAAAATGAAGTTAATAAATTGAGTGGTATTGTTTCTGCCAATGTAAGTTACGAACAAAGCAATGCTAAAGTTGAATTTGATAACTCAAAAACAAACATTGAAGAAATAGAGAAAGCAATAAATTCGACAGGATATAAAGTAGTTAAGAAAAATAATCTAAAATGAATAGAATAGATACAAAGATTTGCCCAACCTGTGGATGTTCTTTAGTGAGATTAGGGTTAAAAAACAATTCCACTACTCAAATTAAATATCAAAAACAGTCTTATTCTTTTTGTTGTTCAGGATGTGCTAAGTTGTTCAATGATAATCCGGAAAAATATATACAAGAAATCAATGACGTAGTTGTATGCCCTGTATGTCTTGCCGAAAAAAATATTAATCAAACCGTAGGCGTAAAATATAATGATATTGAAATCCCATTCTGTCGTTGCCCACATTGTGTTTCTGAATTTCAAGATAAGCCTCAATACTACATAGACAGGCTTGCCGGAAAAGTTGAATATAACGGATTATTTAATAATTTATGTTGCTAAACTAATCTTAAAACCTGAAATTTATGTTAAATAACATATTTGATAAAAAAGGGGGTACTCCACAAAATACCGAAAACATTTCGTTGAAAATTGAAGGAATGACTTGCAGTAGTTGTTCATCTCATATTGAAAAAGACATAAATAAAATAAAAGGTATTTTATCCAGTTCAGTGAATCACGAAACAGGAGTTGGCACATTTACCTATGAAAAAGACAAACTTAATAAAAAGGTAATTGTAAATACAATTAATAATATCGGCCATTACAAAGTAGTAAGCAATATCTCTGATGATAAAAGTAACAATCATTTTGATGTCATAATTATTGGAGGAGGCTCTGCTGCATTTTCAGTAGCCATCAAAGCAGAAAGTTTAGGGCTTTCCACTTTAATGGTTAATGACGGTTTAGATTTTGGAGGTACTTGTGTTAATGTGGGTTGTGTACCTTCCAAAAATTTGATTCGAGCAGCAGAAACGGCTTATCATTCTACTCATTCTAATTTTTCAGGCATCAAGCCAAAAGGAGTCGATATTGATTTTAAGCAATTAATAAAAGATAAAAAACAATTAGTTGCTTCACTTCAACAACAAAAATATATGGACGTTGTAAGTGATTTTGAAAGTTTGACAATGCTAAAAGGTTGGGCAGAATTTATCGACAGCAGAACAATAATTGTTGATAAAAAAGAAACTTACACCGCCCTGAAATTTGTTATTGCAACTGGTGCTACAACAAACATTCCCAATATTGAGGGATTAAATAAAGTCAATTACTTAACCCATGTCTCTCTTTTTGACTTAGAAGAACAACCTAAGAGTTTAACCATATTAGGCGCAGGATATATTGGTTTAGAAATAGCACAAGCCTATAATAGATTAGGCACAAAAGTTCGTATCATTGAATTTACCGACCGTCCTTTGAGAAGTCAAGCCAAAGATATTACAGATGTTTTAGAAACCCAATTTAAAGATGAAGGCATTGAGATATTACCAAATTATAGAGCCTTTAAAATTGAGCAAACAGGCCGTGATACTATCATCCATTGCAAATGTCCAGATGGTTCAACTACAAAATTGATTGAAAAAAATTACATTGTAGTAGCAACTGGCATAAAACCAAATACTTCAAAATTAGGCCTTCAAAATATCAACATAAACCAAACTGAAAGAGGCCATATTATTGTTAATGAAAAAATGGAAACTAACATTCCAAATATATATTCAGCAGGTGATGTGGTTAATACTCCATCTTTTGTTTATACAGCAGCCTCGGAAGGAGATGTTGCAATTACGAATGCTTTTACAAGAGAAAATAAAACAATAAATTATTCTTCATTGCCTTGGGTTGTTTTTACCGACCCACAAATAGCAGGAGCAGGTATGGATGAATTAGAAGCAGAAAAAAAAGGAATACCTTTTGAGGTTAGTAAGTTGGATTTAACTAACGTGCCAAGAGCATTGGCCGCA
>UOEP01000111.1_pt1 | contig 14620 bp, 10 predicted proteins | sample 1989931 | NCBI WGS metagenome assembly UOEP01 (sample SAMEA4712198, study PRJEB27164) | hydrothermal vent metagenome | biome: marine basaltic hydrothermal vent biome; feature: marine hydrothermal vent; material: mineral | place: Pacific Ocean | collected 2011-06-14/2011-07-23 | depth 1691 m
GGGCTTACATTCGTCCATGAAGGGACTACCGGGAGCCAAAAATTAATTGAAATTACAACAACGATGCTTACCTTCGGTATGGGTGCTTCTACCCAGGCATTGTTTGCACGTGTTGGCGGGGGTATTTATACCAAAGCTGCTGATGTTGGTGCCGACCTGGTAGGTAAAGTTGAAGCCGGCATCCCCGAAGACGACCCGCGTAACCCTGCAACTATTGCCGATAATGTTGGTGATAACGTAGGAGATGTTGCCGGTATGGGTGCCGACCTTTATGAATCGTATGCCGGGTCAATCCTTGCAACCGCCGCTTTGGGGGCTGCACTTCCGGCAATAACTTTGTCTGACTCGGGAATTGACCCCATTAAGGCTGTTACTGCCCCTATGATTGTTGCCGCTATTGGAATTATACTTTCGATTATTGGTATTTTTATGGTTCGCACAAAAGAGTCTGCTACTCAGAAAAACTTATTAAATGCACTTCTGCTCGGAACAGGTGGCAGTTCATTGTTAATACTGGTTGCAATGGTTGGTTTAGCTTTTATAGGCTGGGTAACCTGGGGTGTTTTCTGGGCTGTTGTTATCGGCCTGGCTGCCGGTGTTATTATTGGGCAGGCTACCGAATACTATACTTCTGACGAATATAAACCTACAAAAGGCATTGCAAAACAAACGCTGCAAGGGCATGCTACTACAATTATTGAAGGCCTTGCCGTAGGTATGTACTCAACCTTGATCCCGGTTGTTACAATCGTTTTGGCCATTATGGGGGCTTTCTGGGCTGCCGGCGGAACCCAGCATTTTGCAATGGGTGTATATGGGATTGGTTTTGCCGCTGTCGGTATGCTTTCTACATTGGGGATTACTTTGGCAACAGATGCTTTCGGCCCTATTGCTGACAATGCCGGTGGAAATGCCGAAATGGCTGAGTTGGACCCGGAAGTACGCGAACGTACCGATGCACTGGATATGCTGGGCAATACAACTGCCGCCACAGGCAAAGGTTTTGCAATCGGTTCTGCTGCACTAACGGCAATGGCACTTATTTCGGCTTATATGGAGGAAGTCCGCCTGTGGTTTGACAGAATAGCTAAAACCGGCGAAGGGTTCGTCACAAAAGGCGGGTATGTATTCTACCACAATGTTGCTCCGGCTGTTGAAGACGGAATCAAAGCAATTAAGATATCTACAGCTTCAGTGAGAGACTTCTCTGCAGCTTATGATATCACGTTATTCAACCCTCTGTTTTTAGGAGGCCTTTTCCTGGGGTCGATGATGGCATTTGTTTTTAGTGCAATGACCTTAAAGGCTGTAGGCCGTGCCGCGGCTGCAATGGTCGATGAAGTCCGCCGCCAGTTCCGCGAAATCAAAGGTATCCTTGAAGGGAAAGCTACTCCCGAATATGCAAAATGTGTTGAGATATCGACCAAAGGTGCACAAAGGGAAATGTTAGTTCCTTCATTATTTGCGATTATTGTACCGATTATCGTTGGTGCCCTTATGGGGGTTGCCGGTGTTATCGGCCTTTTGGCTGGGGGCTTGACCGCCGGGTTCACCCTTGCTGTTTTTATGAATAATTCAGGTGGGGCATGGGACAATGCGAAGAAATTCATCGAAAAAGGCAATTATGGTGGCAAGGGAAGTGATGCTCATGCTGCAGCTGTTACCGGTGATACGGTTGGCGACCCTTTTAAAGATACTTCAGGCCCATCGTTAAATATCCTGATTAAACTTATGACAATGGTTTCGGTAGTAATGGCAGGATTAACAGTTACACTGAGTTTGTTGTAAAAAATAGTAGTTTTTAGAAATTCATTTAAACTATATTTTAAGCCCCGAAGAAGTTCTTCGGGGCTTTTTTTATGTATTTTACTGAACAATATATTAGGAAAAGTAGTTTCTATTATAGAAATTTGAATAACAAAAAATTATATGTTATGGCTGACTTGTCGACAACCTACATGGGCATCAGATTGAAAAACCCTTTGATACTGGGTGCCTGTAACCTGGTTTCAAAACCAGATGTAATCAAACAAGTTGTAGAATCCGGGATCGGGGCAATTGTTTACAAATCTTTATTTGAAGAACAAATCCAGTTGGAAAACCTTCAAATGGATGAGGCTATGTCTGAATATGAAGACAGGAATGCAGAAATGACCCGCCTTTTCCCCAGACTGGGACATGCCGGGCCAAAAGAACATTTGTACAATGTAAAAAAACTTAAAGACTCGGTTGACGTGCCTGTTTTCGCCAGCCTGAATGCTATATACGAACCCACCTGGGTTGAATATGCCAAAGAGCTGGAAGCAACAGGTATTGACGGGCTTGAGATAAATTTATATGCTGTCCCCGGGTATTTTGAGGTTGCCGGGCAGTCGGTTGAAGATAAACAGGCACAGATTGTAAGTGCCGTTAAAAGTGCGGTTAGTATCCCTGTAAGTGTAAAAATAGGCCTTTTCTATACGAACCCGCTTAATTTTATTAAGAAGGTTGACGAAGCGGGGGCCGATGCTTATGTATTGTTCAACCGTTTTTTCCAACCTGAGATTGACATTGAAAAAGAGGAATACAATTACCCCTGGGAACTAAGTAGCCCGAAAGACTATATGATGGCTATCCGTTTTGCAGGATTGCTTTACGGCAACCTTGATGGAAGCATTTGTACAAGCCGCGGCATTTATACTGCCGGCGATGTGGTGAAAATGATCCTGGCAGGGGCCGATGGAGTGCAGGTTGTCAGTACCATTTACAAAAATTCGCCTTCTGTGGTTTCAGATATCCTGGCAGGGTTGAATGAATGGATGGAGAAAAAAGGGTATAAAACATTGGGCGATTTCCGCGGGAAACTGTCGCGCAAAAGCATGAAAGACCCGTTTATATACCGGCGTGCCCAGTATGTTGACATTTTGATGAGGTCGGAAGAAATATTTAAGAAGTACCCGATGGTGTAATATAAATACTGGCGCCACAACTATGAGTTGTTGCACCAGTAACATTATAAAAGAATTGTTTACCCGGTTTAGGTTATTCCCTTTTTACAGGACAGGTGTTTATTGCTTTGTTGCTTTTATGCTTTTTTCGCCCTCCGGCGTATTAACTGTACCGCTTAACTTATTACCGGTAATAGTGGCTTTTAAGGAGATGTAGTTGGAGTCGATGTACAGCCCGCATTTCAGTGTATCCTCCTCGAATTCCACATCCTTCAGGTCAACTTTGTAACCATCGTTAAATTTGACATACCCACTGAGTTGCCCTTCTTCCTCAAGAATTGTAATCATTCCGTTATCATACCCATAAGGTGCAGTGGGGACTTCGTATTTCCAGTCTCCTGTTACTTTTGTACCTATAATTGTTGCATTAAGGGTGCAGGTAAACGACCCTAACAGGATAATGATAATTGCCAGTTTTTTCATCATTGATTTTTTTAAGTTTCTGTAAATGTGGAATACTTAATCTGCAATTGCAAAAAAATGGGGCGAACAGGCATATTATGGTATAAACCGGTTGGTTAACGGGACAAAAAATCGGCAAACAGGGATGAATACTTTTGGGAGGCAGGGATAAAAGTGCCCACCCCTTTCATTTTTAGTTGCAACCTTTTGGAATCTTTCTGGGTGAACTCCAGGTTACGCAGGTTGATAAGGAAAGAACGGTGGCATCGTTTAAATGTGTACCCCGAAAGCTGCCCTTCAATACTTTTCAGGCTGTTGCGCAATAATCTTCGTTGAACTTTGCCCTCCTGTAAAAAATAAACAGACACGTAGTTGTCGGCAGCTTCAAAAAACAACAGGTTCTCATGTAAGAATGAATACTTCACTTTACCATTTTCGTCTTTCAGAGCAACCATCTTCGACTCCAAAGGTTTAGACAGGCTCTTTTTAAGCCGTTTTATTTCAATGTTGTTCTTTCTATAAAAAATAATTAGTAAAGCAAATGAATACGGGAGGAATATCCCCAATAATGTATATTTAAACGAGTAGGTAAAGTCGTTAAGCAGGTTTCCGACAATGTCCCCATAGAGCAATATGTAAACAAAACTTATCAGGATTACCTCTCCTGTAAGCCATAATATATAAGTTTTCACTTTGAATTTTTGTATCCCCAATAGTTTACGGAGAGGAAATTGAGAAACCAGGAAGACTAAAGCAACAACAAGCCCATAGCTTGACAAACGCATAAACTGTATAAACCCCGAGTCGTCTACCCACCGGTTAATATTGAAGGGGACAAATAAATTAACAAAGAATACGCTGAAAACAAAGCAAATGCCGATAAGCAGGAACCGGTCCTTCTTATCATCCAGTAAAGTAAAATTATGATTAAGGAATTTCATAATCAACTATCTATTTCCCGGCATGAAATTACGATTTATTCTAATATGAATCAATGTTGTGTAAAGCATCGGGGGCGGAATACCAGTCATTGCCGCCATTGTGGGGCCTCACTCAGCAGGTAAGTGCAAATTGCCTGCTGAGTAGTTGAGTTATTCAGTATCTAATTGGGAACGGACAGTGCCCAAATAAAGGTTTCGTATCTGTTTCGCAATTAATTTTAACGTTAACCCTATTCCAGGGTGAACTTATAACTCCCCGATGCAACCAATATATTACCACATCCGGTTTGTGAAATGCCCGGAATATTCCCGGATGCAACTTCAGTGCCGCCCTCTTTCAGTATCGCCCCCTCTTTTAATACAGGAGGGATAATAACAGCAGTTGAGTTTGCCGGTATAGTTACATTCAGGGTGAAAACATCCGCATCAACCTTCCAGTCAACAGTCAGTTCCCCGTAGTTTGTTTCGTACCCGGCTTTTGCCCAGGCCAGCCCTTCAACAGGCTTTGGCTCAATCACTACCCTTTTAAATCCGGGGTGTCCGTCACAAATATTTATTCCGCCAATATTGTTCCATACCCATTCGCCAATGCAGCCGAGGGCAAAATGATTCCGGGAATTCATCCCTCCGGGCTTTTCGGAATCTGAGTTCCATAGTTCCCATATAGTGGTTGCGCCTTTTTCTACCATGTAGCCCCAGCTTGGGTAGTCTTTTTGGGTAATCATTTTAAAGGCCAGCTCCTGATAGCCATATTTGCTCAAAATAGGCAGTATATAACCTGTGCCAAGGAATCCGGTGGTTGGATGTACATTGTGGGCAACCACATCGTCAACAATATTCTTAACCACCTGCTCTTGCAGGTTCTTGGGGGTTATCCCAAATGCCAGAGGCAATAGGTTTGCAGTTTGTGTCCCCCCGGGGTAGTTCATTTTTGTGGAGTCCCAATACTTCTTTTGAAAAGCTGCGGCAATCGTGCCTGCCAATTGTGCATATTGTTCAGCATCTTCCGTCTTACCAATTATGGCCGCCATTTTACCCAGCAAACTGGTAGAATAAAAATAGTAGGCTGTCCCAATAGGTTCCGAAGGTGATTTTTCGACAGCGATCCAGTCGCCATACCCATACCAGCCGGGTTTTCCATGAGTCCATATATAAATGCCGTCTTTACTTTCCGAACGCATGTATTCCACCCAGGCTTTCATCATTTTATAATTCTCTTCAATAATACGGGTGTCTCCAAAATAGCGGTAAGTCAACCAGGGGATCACAATGCATGCATCGCCCCATCCCGGTTTTGCCGGGCCTTCAACAACAATAGCAGGATTGACATCGTAAACCCACCCTTCTTCATCCTGCCCATCGGCAATATCAAACATCCACTTTGTCCAGTAGCGGTCGAGGTTCATATAGAAATTGGCTGTTGGGGCGAATATCTGCGCATCGCCCATCCATCCAAGCCGTTCGTCACGCTGAGGGCAATCTGTAGGCACAGCAAAGAAGTTGCCCCGCTGCCCCCAGGTAACATTGGTATATATTTTATTGATTAATTCGTTGGAGCATTCAATACTCCCTATCAACGGTTCATTGGTATAGATCACCTTGCCGGTCAGTACCGACTTATCCGGGGCGCTTTTTAACCCGGATACCTGGACGTACCGGAATCCGTGGTAGGTAAATTTTGGCTCCCATACTATTTCATTCCCGTTGCAAATAACATAGTCGGTTGCTTTTGCGCTTCGCAGGTTCTCCTGGGCAACCGTACCGTCATTGTGCAGCAGCTCTGCAAACCGCATTTTTATGGTGTCGCCTTTATCCCCTTTTATATGGAGTTTTGCCCATCCTACAATGTTCTGCCCAAAATCGAAAACATATTCGCCATCAACAGGTTCGGTAATTGCAACGGGTACCATCTGCATTTGTTCCCTCAAAGCCGGAGCCTCTGGCCCGGACAGCAATCCTCCGTAGTCGTCAGGTTTAACTGCTGCCCATGCCGAATCGTCAAAACCGGGAGAACTCCACCCCTGCTCTTCCAGGTTGCTGTCATACACTTCGCCATGGTAAATATGGTCTGAAACAATGGGTGAGTTGTGCCATTTCCATGATTCATCAGAAATAAAAATATCTTTTGAGCCATCGGAATAGTCAATCTGTATCTGTGCCAACAATTTCAACGGCCCTCTGCTATACCTGGCACCACCTTTCCACCCAAGCCCGCTTGACCACCACATGTTACCAAGTACTGCGCCAACGCCATTCTTCCCTTCCTGTAGGTAATCTTTAATATCGTAAACCTGGTATTCAACTCTTTTTGGGTATTGTGTCCATCCGGGAGTAAATAAGTCGCTTCCAACCTTCTTCCCGTTAATGAAAAACTGGTAATTACCCAGCCCGGTTACGTATACCCTGGCTTTCTCAACGGCTTTATTTTTCAGTTCCACTTCTGTCCGCATATACACCGAGCGCAACGAATCTTTACCTGCCCTTGCAATCCATTTTGCCTGCCAGTCGCCCGGGTTCAGCAACCCCATCCCCCAGGTGGCTGATTCACTCCATTTCGACATATTGCCATCCTGGTCCCAAATGCGCACTTTCCAATAATAATCTTTTGACGATTCAAGTGCAGAACCATTGAATTTGACATGTACCGATTGGCCGGATACCTGCTTCCCGCTATCCCAAATATCGCCTTTGCCTTTTTTTAGCAGTTTGGCATTGCCCGAAACAATAACCTGATAAGCCGATTGGGCAGCACCTCTCCTGTCATCCTGTATTTTCCACTGCAACAAAGGTTGTGGGCGGTCGATACCCAACGGGTGTGCCTGGAACTCACACTTTAAGTCATATAACTGTGCAGGTGATTTCACCCTTTCACAGGCAGGAAAAATAAATATACTTATGAAAATAAAGGTTAACAGGTTCGTTGCTTTTTTCATGACTATGATGTATTTATTTAAAATGTTGAATCGGAATACCTAACCTGAATAATTCAGGCTAAAGGGGATTTTTTTATAACCCCGGAACAGAAAAAGTCTCATCTTTCAAAAATATGGACAAATTGTGCCTGTGGCAATAAACAAAATGATTCTTTTTTTGCACAAAATGATCGTACATCCTACTCAACCAAAATAAATGCCCCAAACAGGGCCTCCGGGGATACATCGGTGATTGGGAAATACCCCTTTTTAATTTTATGATTTGAGATATTCAAAGGGTATTCCTGCATCATTATATCCGAAAATTGTTTAAATGATTTATTGGGCCTGTAATAGGTTTTAAACATGCCTTTTTTCTCAGGAGCAATAAAATTATTCAGCTTAAATGCAAGCAGCCCCATGTTGTAACGCAGGTTGATTTCCAGGCAGGGGTGTATGCGTAATTGTTTTTTGTTGTCTCTGTATATCATTGCGTCAACTCCAAGGAATCCTTCGTAATTTGCAGCAAAGGAGTTGCTTTTCAGGGCTGTTTTTAACCCCGGGGGAACGGATTTTATGGCTTCGTCAATCAAACCGGATATTAACGAATCAGTATCATACGGGAAATTGTTCAGGTAATTCCCTTTATACCGGCCTTTCTCATCGGTTTGGAAAAGGTCTGTCCCCAGGTAGGTAATCTCCCCCTGTTGAATACTGAATTGAAATGCAAAATCAAAAACTTTATCAAAAAGCGGCTCCACAACCACAGCCCCCTGTTCCCGGATTAATCCCCTTATCCTGTTGGAAACGGATGGATGTAACGGAGAGCAGGTTACAGGTTGCAACCCACGCCCGGCAGAACTCCAGGGGGCTTTAACCATTATTTTCCCCCATTTGGTGAGAAGGAGTTCAACCTTTGCTAAATCGAAACATTTTTCAGGGGTATATTGGCGTGGAAGCATAAATTCCTCAGGTAGGATTGATAAAAGACGGCTTAAAACCTCAGCAGCCTTTATTTTGCTATACAGTTCTTTATAGGCTGGTTTCCAGGTAGATACCGGCGATGAAAGGAATTCTGCCGAACACGAATTTTTCAAGGGGTTTAACAAATGGTGCGTTGCGGGGCTCCACCCCCACGGCAACAACCTCCTTTTGGGAGACCGCAAAAAATCATTGTCCGACAGTGCCTGGCCTAACTGAAGAAAAACAGGCGGGGTGATGCCTATCTGCTTCAACGATTGGATAAATGATTTGGAAGGCAACCGCTTTACCAAAACATAATCATTTTGGCAGGCAAAAAATAGCGGCAGTGTCCCCAGTCCGGCCTCCATTTGTTGTAACAGCCTGTTGGGTTGCCACGAAACGGTTCCATTGGCAACAGCATACTCGCAGGTCGGGTTAAACAGGTAAACATCTGGTAACATGATGCAAATGTAAGGAGATTACCCGGAATTGATGAGCATTCGTTGAAATCGGTGGCGATTGATCGTAGCCCCTACCTGCTTTTACCCCCTAATTTTGCCTTTGCCACTGCCATGATAATAACGCCGGCCATTGTAATAAACCCTCCGATCAACTCATGCTGCAAAGGCAAGGTCCTGAAATAAATAAAAGCACCTGCCAACACAAATATACCTTTTAAGCTCTGGACAACCGATGACTGCGAGGCTTCAATGTGTTTGAACGAGTGGTAGATAAAAAGGATTGCCAGGAATGGCCCCAATACTGCACCTATGGCAATATTTTCCAATGCGGAAACCGGGATAATTAAGGATTGTTTGAAGACAATAAACATTACAATGGCATAGATAAAAAGCCAGAATGTACGGTTCATATTGATTACTTCCGGGCTGATCCTCACTACGTGCTTTTTCACTATTATGGACGCTGTAGCGGCTAACAGTGCATTAAGCATTACAACTCCGGTACCCGGTATAAAAAGGCCCTTCAGCGAATCGCCCCCGGTGTAGCTGATAATAAATGCGCCACCCAATGCCAGGATTGCACCAATTGATTCGATGTATGAAAACCGCTCTTTCAGGAAGATGATGCCGGAAACAGTAAGGAAAACCATATACATATTTCCCAGGAACGATGTGACGGAAGGGTCGGGGATGATATTGATGGAAACAAAAAAGGCAGTGGTGGTCAGTATTTCAAGGACTCCCAGTAAAAGTAAAATGCGGAGCTGGTGCCTGGGTAGTCTGAATATGCTGCCCAGTTTCCTGTTTTTTGCCACATATAAGAAATTCAATGAAAACCCAATGGCAAACCAGTAAAGCCCGAATTGTGCCAGGTGTACCTCATTCAGGGCAGCTTTGCTGAAAATGTAAACATTAGAAAAGGCAACCGTGGCCAGGATGGCAAATAAATAGCCTTTAACTGTATCTGATTTCATGGAGGCAAAGATAAGTAGTCTCAGCAAGAAAACGCCAATAATTTCGTTACCCTTGTTTTGAAAACATTCGATTACACCAGTAAACTCCTTATTTCCAAAACTGCGAAAGCCTCATTCTTGACGTTTTCTTATCAGAGGCAGAGTTTTCGTGCAAATACTATTTATGGGCATAATGACTTTAAACTGCCCCTCCAGGGCGGGTAGACTACCTGAATTTTTATTGAGAAGTTGTTTAACATCAAACTGAGAATCTACGGGAAACTTCTTACTTTTACAGATATTCTCAGGTAAAAAGACATGAGCCAGGCATCAATAAACGACAGGGATTTCTCCCCGGAGTGGAATTTTACCAGTTCGAAAAGCAGCGGGCCGGGCGGTCAGAATGTAAATAAAGTGAATACGCGCATTGAGCTCCGCTTCGATATTAATAAATCAAAACTACTTAGCGGGCCGGAAAAGGAGGCTATCCTAAAAATGCCGGGCAATAAGATTAATCAGGCCGGAGAATTGATTATTGTTTCCCAAAGCAGCAGGTCACAATTAAAAAACAAAGAAGAATGTATCACTAAATTTTACCGCTTACTGGCAAAGGCATTAGAAAAGCCCAGGCCAAGAAAAACTACAGTACCTACTCGTTCATCCATTGCCAAAAGGCTGGAAAGCAAAAAGCACCTGAGCGAAAAAAAGAGGCTCCGGAAAAAAGGTGATTATTAATGGGCATTTAGGATTTATCTTTCATTATTATAAAAAAAGGGGGTACTTTAGTGCAATTAATATAAAAAAGATGAAATTAACAACCATACTTTTATTCGTTGTGCTTTCGGTAACCTGTATGGCCCAGGTTCAATTTATCGGCCACCGTGGCGCATCGTACCTTGCCCCGGAAAATACGCTTGCATCGTTGAAACTAGGGTATGAACTTGGTGCTGACGCCGTTGAAATAGATGTATATTTATCGGCCGACAACAGGGTTATGGTAATCCATGACAAATCAACAAAAAGGACATGCAAAGGGAAAAATTTTGAGATAAAAACAACCCCTTCCATTTTATTGAGGGAACTAGACGCAGGCTCATATAAAGGCAAAGAATTTAAAGATGAAAGAATCCCTTTCCTTTCGGAAGTAATAAAGCTGATCCCCCCGGGCAAAAAACTGGTTGTCGAGATAAAATGCGGCTCAGAGGTATTGCCCTATATAAAAAGAGTAATTGAGAAGGAAGGCAAATCAGGGCAAATAGTTTTTATCAGCTTCGGCTGGCAAACCATCCTCGACACAAAAAAAGCTTTCCCTGACAACGATTGTTACTGGCTGAGTGCAATAAAGGCAAGGGTACATTCAAAGATAAAGAAAGTAAAAGAAGCCGGGCTGCAGGGAGTTAATTTAAAGCATTCTATTATTGACGAAGATTTAGTTACCCTGGCGAATAATTTAAACCTGGAGGTGCTTGCCTGGACCGTTGATGACCCGGAAGAGGCAAAACGGCTGATCGGCCTGGGGGTAAAGTTTATAACTACCAACCGCCCGAAATGGCTGAAGGAGCAGGTTTTGAACTAAGAGGCCATTTAAATCTTATTTCTTTATAAAGATGCCCAAATACGGGCAAGTGAATACCCCGGGGCTTTGATACTTAAATCAAGGAAATACCCAAAAGGGGTTTGTGCTGTTTTGTAACCTGCATTTTGCAACCGTTGTTCGGCCAGTACGAACAGTTCTTTGGTGAATTCAACCGATGCCTTTGAATCCGATAAGTGGGCAAATGAATGCAGGATAACATGTTTGCATTGGTTTTTACGGGATGCCCATTTCAGGTGGTTTACCAGTTTCTTCTCACGCGATTTTACATCATATTCCTCATCGCCCTTCTCTACATGGATAAAGGCAAGTACCGCTTCCTTGTAATGAGAGCCCCCGGTAACTTCTTCTACATCATCAAGGTTTTTTTGCGAAGGGGTATAACTAAATTCATCAACGTACATCACTAAAACTTTCATAAAATCCCGGATTAATATTTTAACAATTCCCATTAACCTTTGCAAGATACATATTAACAATTGCCGGTTACAAACAATTCAAATAAATTACCGGGAAGGTATATCCGCATATATAATTAATTTTAACTTTGGGCAATTAAATAAACCATGAGGGCATATTCGGTATCTATTATAATCCTTATTCTTGGATTCCATTTTCAAGTAAAAGCTCAAATTTCGCAGGGAGGCATACCCCGCCGTGTATTGCAGGTGAAAAGTAAGTCAATCCCCGTAGTAAAAATGCCTGCAATCGACAATAATAAATTGAGGGAAGCATCGTTGGCAGAAAACAGGTCCTCAAAAGCACTTAAACCTTTCAGGTTCGCCCATTCATTCCCGGTCGGGCTGAATACATTAAACAGTGGTATCTGGAATGAGTCACAGGATGGTTACCGGGTTTGGCAATTGAGGATAAAATCAAAAGGGGCTTTTTCCATCAATCTGATCTTTAAACCTTTCCACCTGCCTCCGGGGGCAAGGCTGTTTTTGTTCGACCCCGGGCAATCGACAGTGCTGGGGGCATTTACCGAAAAAAATAACAAACGGTTTAAAAGCCTGGCGGTTTCCCCGGTTGGCGGCGATGAAATTATTGTACAATATGAAGAGCCTGCTGCACCTGTATTTAAAGGAGAATTGGGTATCGCATCGGTAAACCATGATTTTGTGGGCATCCTGGGTTCGCCCCGCGAAAGAAGGCCTTTAGGGAAAACAGGCGGCGCATGTAATATTGATATTAATTGTGAAATAGCCAAAAAATGGGCAACCGTGAAAAACAGTGTCTGCCGGATTTTTGTCGATGGCACAGAATTATGCACAGGCACTTTAATGAATAATACCCTGCAAGACAAAACTCCTTATGTGTTAACAGCCAAACATTGCTTCAACGGCCACGTTAACGGTGAGCAAAATTCAGTATTCCTGTTTGATTATGAAAGCCCATATTGCGGCCCGCTCGATGGCGATATAACCAACTCTATTTCAGGAAGTGAAATAAAAGCCAGTCTCGACAGCCTTGATTTTAGCCTGGTCGAACTATCGGTTATCCCTCCGCCCGGGTTCAGGCCCTATTATGCCGGATGGGACCACTCGGACAATATCCCCGATTCGGTGGTTTGCATACACCACCCACAGGGAGACATAAAAAAAATAGCCATTGACAACGACAGCCCGGTGAAAGCAACATTCCGCAACGACTATAAAAAGAATGGTTTTTGGAAAACACTAACCTGGGAATACGGGACAACAGAAGCCGGTTCATCGGGAGGGCCGTATTTTGACGAAAACTCACGGCTGATAGGTACCTTAACAGGAGGTACCGCATCATGTAATAATTCGGTGGATGATTATTTTGAACGGCTTGGTTTGTCGTGGGATTACTTACCCGATTCAACAAAACAGTTAAAATACTGGCTTAACCCCGATAATTCCTCAGTCGGGTTCATTGATGGTTTAAACCCTTATACCGGCGAAGAATTTTGCGATGCATTTACTAATTTGCAGGAGGGCGATGAACATACACTGGTGAAACTTTTTGAGCAGGGCGATGTGTTTTCCGGGTATTGGGGCGGCACCAACTCTTCAAATATTACCGAGTTTGTTGAGAAATTTTCAATATTTGGGAACGAAAACCTGTACGGGGTTTCTATCGGCATCGGGAAATTGGTAAAGCAAGGGCTTAGCCAAAGTTTCATCACTTTAAAAGTGTACAACGGGAGGGATAAACCACAGACGTTGATCTACTCAAAAGATATAGCCATCAAGGACTTTGTTGCCGATGCCATGAATTTTATCCCGTTTGACAATGTTGTTGAACCCGGCGGCACCTTTTTTGTCGGTTTCGATATCTCGAATGTCGAAGCACAGGATACAATTGCAGTCTACCAGGCCCTACGGGACAGCGGGCAGAGTACCTTTTATTTTAATCAGGATGGGCTATGGTATAGTTATTCCGACAGGGCTACGTCAGGCAAGGCATCATCGCTTGCATTTGAACTTATTGCCTGCAATGTTAGCAATACAATTGTTGACACTACGCCCGACCTTGCCCCCATAAGCTTACAGCTGTATCCAAACCCGGTTTCCACATACCTGAGAGTGAAGCTCTCCGCAATCGTTGAAAGAGATGCTATTTCGGTATACGATATCCTGGGGAAAGAAATTGGTATATCTGTGGAAGAAGAAGGATTAAGGCAATTCAGGATCGGTTTCCCGGGCATTAATCCGGGAGTCTATTTTATACGAATAAAAAGCGGAGGCGCCTCAGTCTCAAAAAAATTCACATATCTGCCATTCTAGAGCCCCCCTGGTTCAAGTCAAGCATGGCCGTCAGCCCCTTTTGCACCATTATCCATTAACATTGGGGAAGGAGTAAAAACATAGTCCCGGAGTATCACTACAGCAATATGGCTTCGATGTAAATATTATTTTGTTTCAAAAACTTTGAGTATTAGTATGTAAATACCTATTTTCGTATGCTGAAGAAAGTAGTTTATTTTACGTAAATTACAGGTGAACCTAAAAAGTTTTATTCGATGAAACCGAAAGACCTAAAAAACTCTGAAGAGTTAAATAGTACGATGCTTACAGGACCAGACCAGCAGGAGATAGCCGGTGATACTGAGAAAAAAGTAACGAAAGAAAAAGAAGAAGTTGTTGTAGAAGGAGCTGTAAAAGAAACTAAAGCCGAAGAGGCTCAGGCAGCCGGGCCGCCGGAAAATAATACCGGCAAGGAATCAGAAAAAGCCGAAGCAACAGCACCTGACAAAGAAAAAGTAATAGGGGGGAAAGAGGATAAGGCTGGTACTTCTACGGGAAAGAAGGAGCAAAAGGAAGATATAGCAGAAGACGGTGTTAAAAAAGAACAGGGGACAACCGAAGAAAAAACTAAAGTAGCTACTGTTGAGGAAACAGAAGCTACTGTTGAGGAAACAGAAGCTACTGTTGAGGAAA
>UOEP01000126.1_pt1 | contig 13655 bp, 11 predicted proteins | sample 1989931 | NCBI WGS metagenome assembly UOEP01 (sample SAMEA4712198, study PRJEB27164) | hydrothermal vent metagenome | biome: marine basaltic hydrothermal vent biome; feature: marine hydrothermal vent; material: mineral | place: Pacific Ocean | collected 2011-06-14/2011-07-23 | depth 1691 m
AGTAGAATTGAGGAGTATGCGCAATTAGAGATTCCAATACAGAACGAGTATTATAGCTCGCTCCAAGAATCCTGTCTACATTTATTGGTTGATTTGAACGTATCGCATTTGCTAAACGCCAAATCATTTGTGAACTTATAGTTACAGACTTTTTGTTTGTAAATATTTCTCCTTTCGAAGGGTCACACCTTTTAATTCTAATCGGACCTTCAGGCAAACTAACACTTTCAATTTGAATAAGCCCTTTGTTCTTCGGGTTCAAGTACTGATAACTGTTTTGCTTCGGGAGTTGATTTATAAACGAGACTATGTTTTGCGCTGTTAGTTTCTCCATTTAATTTATATTTTTTATCTACAAATCCATTAAAGAAATTTAAAATAGTAATAGCTAATCCTTTGGCTGCTAAAAAAGGCACTCCATTTCCGATTGCTTTAAATGAATTTGTAAGAGTTATTTCATCTGGAATTATAAAATCTTTTGGCAAAGATTGTATTGCTAATGCTTCAGCAACTGAAATTCTTCTTGCTTTAAAGGGGTGTAAATGAACTTCATTATTACCATATGCTGCCGTAGGAGAGTATCTCCAACGATGTAACCTCTTATAAGATTTTTTACTATCGTCCCCCTCTTCAACACTTTGAAATTTTACAAGGCCTGCCTTTGGAGTGAAATGTTTTGATTGGTTCTTATGGTTAACTACATCATTTTTATTAAACCAGTATTGAACAGTTAATTCTTCGGGTATTACATTTGGTTTAATTCTATGCGAATCCTCAATAAATTTATCTGTTTTTTGCCAAGGAAGATTAAATACTATTTTTTTATCGTATCTAATTCCAAAATCCCAATCAAAATCCCATAAAAATGGAGTTCCATTTACCTTATATGTATTTGTAGTTAAATAATCTTTTCTGAAACCAATTAAGATTATCCTATCTCTATCTTGAGGGACGCCATATTCAATTGAATTAATCAACCTTTCAGTTAACAAATAACCGTTTGAGATGAATTTTTCTTTTAAGGTTTCATAAAATTCTCTGTGCTTTTTGGTCCTCCAAAGTCCTTTGACATTTTCAAACAAAAAGAAATCAGGCTTGGTTTTACAAATTAAATCTGTATACGTTCCAGAAAGTCTTCCATTTTCGCCTTCTTTTCCCCTATTTTTTCCTCCGACTGAAAAATCTGGACAGGGTGGTCCCCCAATAAATCCGACTGCTCTATAAACCTTTTTTGATTTGTCCAGATTGGTTTTTAATTCTTTAAGGTTTTTTTCGATAAGGAAATCATTTATATCGTTTACATGATGACCAAATTGGGGTGGTTTTATTCCAATATTTTCCCTCGCTCCTTTGTAAATATCCATAAATGGTTGATGATACTCATTTGTAAATAATGTTTCAAAGAATCCTGTTTTTTCAAACCCTAAGTCCAAAAAACCAGCTCCGGCAAAAAATGAGAATATTCCAATCGTATCATTCATTTTATCAACTTTCATATTATACAAAAGTACGATTTTAAATTGAGTGATGGAAAAAGTCTGACTCTTTTGCCCTGAAAAACGCATTAGAATAATTCTAAAAAACAAAATTTAGACAGCTTTTAAGAAAAGCATAGAATAGGTTAAAAACAAGGTGCCTCTTTGTGCAAGTTTAAAATAAGGATTCAGTTATCAATTCAGCGAAGGGTTTTCGGGGAAGTTTTCCCATATAGAATATTTGCCGCCTACCTTTTTAACAAAATCAAGCCATGAAGAGTGGCTTAAATCTTTTATAATGGCTTCATCTTCGACATTGTTGACCAACCATGAGTTCTCTTTAATCTCTTCTTCCAACTGGCCGGAGTCCCAGCCGGAATAACCTAAAAAGAAACGTACGTCTGACGGCTTCACCACCCCTAAGTCGATTTTGCTTTTCAGCACTTCAAAATTGCCACCCCAAAATATATTCTCAGTAACTTGTATGCTTCCCGGGATCATTTTGCCAAGCTTGTGGATGAAGTAGATCGAATCGGTTGAAACAGGCCCGCCAATATAAACAGGAACCTCGAATTCAGGGAAGTCTGAAACAACATCATGTATAGGGAAATCAACTTTTTTGTTTAAAATAAAACCAACAGCGCCTTTGTCGCTATAAGCAACAAGCAATATAACCGCCCTGTTGAAATAATTGCCTGCCAAAAAAGGCTCGGCAATCAATATCCTACCTTTTTGAGGTGCTATATTATTGCTTTGAATCTTAAATATGTCCAGATTAATGTGCATCTACTAAAATTGTATTTGCAATATAAAAAAAATCACCTATCAATCATATAATTACATAAATATGTACATGTAATTAACCGAAAGATAAAGATTTGGTTCAATAAATCATACAATTTAAAGGATAAAATTCAAACAGCCATTGAAACAGTTATTCCTTTTTTTCAATAATAATAAAAAGGTCCTCGTCAGGTTTTGACATTTTGTATTGTTCGCGGGCATATTTCTCAAGCTCGGCCTTCCCGGCATTCAGCTCTTCGATCTTTCGCCTGTCAGATTTTATTTTTTCTTTGTAATAAGTTTGTTGCTCCAACAAATATTTCAATCTGTTTTTGTTTTTATGGTGGGCAACCAAACTATATTCATCAAAAAAGATTATCCACAATGCAAAAATAAAAGTGGCGATAAAAAACTTATTCTTTAAAACTTTTATGAATAAACTATCATTTTTCATTTACATCGGTCAAAAGTATTTGTTACAAAAATACGATTAAAAAAGAGCAAAAAAAAGGGAGGTGTAGAAACCCACCCCCCCAATTATTAACAATTTACAGTTTAATCCCACTTATGAAGTCAGTCATCCTGGAAATTAGGGTATGTATATTGCTTTGGTGGCATAAAAGTTTCTTTGATAGTCCTGACAGAGGCCCAGCGCAGGAAATTGAACAATGTCCCGGCTTTATCGTTAGTGCCCGAGCCGCGTGCCCCGCCAAATGGTTGTTGATTGACCACCGCCCCTGTCGGTTTATCGTTTATATAAAAATTGCCTGCTGCATGTTCAAGCCTTTTCGTAATTTTTTCAATGGCATAACGGTTTTGAGAGAATACAGCCCCCGTTAGTGCATAAATAGACGTATTATCAAGGATTTCAAGTGTTTTATCCAATTCATCGTCTTCATAGGCATAAATTGTAAGTACAGGGCCGAAAAGCTCTTCTTCCATTGTAATATAGTCAGGTTTTTTTGCAAGTATTACTGTTGGTTCGATAAAATACCCAACCGACTTATCATATTCCCCACCGAATATTACATCCGCATCTTTATCCTGCTTTGCCTTTTCAATAAACCCGGCCAACTTATCGAATGCCGCTTCGTCAATAACTGCATTTATAAAATTGGTGAAATCTTCGGGAGGCCCCATTTTCACGGTGGCAAGTTCGCCTCCCAGTTTTTTGCGCACATCGCCCCAAATGCTTTTTGGTACATAAACCCTGGAGGCTGCCGAACATTTTTGCCCCTGGTATTCAAATGCACCTCTTATTATAGCTATTGCCAGGGCTTGTGTGTCGGCAGTATTATCTGCAAAAATAAAATCTTTACCTCCTGTTTCGCCAACAATACGGGGGTACGACCTGTATTTATAAATATTGTCCCCGATTGTTTTCCAGATACTTTGGAAAACTTCTGTTGACCCGGTAAAATGGATCCCTGCAAATTGAGGGTGCGACAAGGCAGCACCGGCAGCAACCGGCCCCGGCACAAAAACCTGGTTAATAACACCGTCAGGCAATCCTGCTTCACGCAAAACCTCCATAATTACACCAGCAGAATAAACTGCAGTTTTCGAAGGTTTCCAAACCACGGTATTCCCCATTAAGGCAGGGGCTACAGGCAGGTTGCCGGCTATTGATGTAAAATTGAACGGAGTAAGGGCGAACACAAACCCCTCCAGTGGCCTGAACTCATTGTAGTTCCATATCCCGGGTGACGAATCGGGCTGCATTTTGTAAATATCGCTCATGGCTTTTACCCCAAACCTGAAAAAATCGGCCAGCTCGCAGGCTGCATCAATTTCAGCCTGATAGGCATTCTTCGACTGCCCCAACATTGTGGCAGCGTTAATTCTTGCACGGTAAGTACCTGATAACAAGTCGGCGGCTTTTAAAAATACGGATGCCCGGTGCTGCCACTGTAAAGCTGCCCAATCGGCTTTTGCCGCTAATGCAGCATCAATAGCCATTTCAACATGGCCGGCATCCCCCTGGTTGTAGTACCCCAGCGTATGCTTAATGTCATGCGGAGGGAACATGCGTATTTTCCTGTCGGTATACACCTCTTTACCGCCAATAATCATCGGCAGTTCAATCTCTTGCGAACGCAGGGTGCTCAGCATTTCTTGTAACTCTTCCCTTTCGGGAGTCCCCGGGGCATAGGTTAATATAGGTTCGTTTTTTGCAACCGGTACATTGTAAAAACCTTTTGGCATATCGCAATATTTAATTTATTCTTTACTTGTTTACAAAATTAAGCAAAACCAGCCATTTAAATTATAACAAAAGTCAGCGATAAAAATCACTAATTTCCAGGCAGCTTCTTAAAGTCTTTTAATTGCCGCATTAAGGCCATTGGTACTTGTAATTCCAACCCTTCTTATGATATGGATTACTGGATTTATGAAATTGAATGATTAATTCAAAGATTTTTTTAGTTTTACTTGGATGTGTAAAAAAGCTTTACTTTATTAGGCAAATGACGCAAGACCCTTATATTTTTATATTATATTTCAGTTCGATAACTTTTATGCACAATTAATGCTGTTTTTGTGAAGATTAATTTTCTGAATAATGACGAAGGTAATCTGTCCGTTTTCGAAAAAAGGAGGATTGTTCAACTGGCATGGGTCAACTTTGCCGCTTTATGTACGGCATTAATCTATTTCATATACAAGTTAATTTTCAGCTTCGAACAAGTATGCCTGCCCTGCGACTTATCCATGATTATCCTGTTAATGCTGGCACTATATTGTTTGTCTAATAAAAGAATAAATTGTGCATTAAATATTGTTTTTTTAATCCCGTTTTTTGTATACGGGTACTATTTATCTGACTTTTACAATCACATCCCAAAAAATGAAACTGTTTTCCATACTCTCTGGTGGGTTGCCGGCGGATTGGTTTACCTTGCTGTTTTTTCTGTAAATATTACCCGGCTCTACCTTTTCTTTGCCGTGGCAGTTGTTACCCTATGGTTTCATATTAAAGAAGCAGGCCTGGTTCAGGAGTATTTCTACGATAGCCAGTTAAGATTTCAGAATCCTATACTGATTATCCTTTTACTTTTTATTTCGATAGCGGGCATCCGCTATTATTTCGAGAACGGTTTAAAGCAGGTTTCCAAAACACTGAAAAGGACAACAGATAAAATCCAGGGACTAATTAATACTTCGAAGCAACCTATCGTACAGATTAAAATAATATCTGATGAAGAAGGGCAGATAACAGATTTAATAATCAAAAAAGTAAATACCTCATTTGAACAGCATTTTAAAGTGCGGAATAATAAGGTGGTAAACCAGAAAGCAAGTTATATATTTAATTATTTATTCCGTAATTCGATAAATAGTAACGACCTGTTGATAATAAACCCGAAACCGCAGAGAGATGTGTTTATTGAGCACCTGGAGAAATGGTATACGATAAATACTATCCGGCCAAATGACGATGAATACATCTGTATTTTTTATGATGTGACCCAACAATATAAGGTGATCTCAGGGCTAAAAGACAGCCGGCAACGATTTAAAGTACTACTGGAAGCCATTCCCGACATTTTTTTCATCATTGATAAAGACGGGGTATATGAAGACTTTGTTATTAAAGATGGCGACAAACTTAAAATCAACGACTCGGAAATAGTCGGGCACAGTATTTATGAAGTCGGGTTTTCTGAATTGATGGCTAACAAAATATACCAATGTATTCAGGATACGATAACAAATGACAGTATTGAAAGTATTGAATATGCTTTGGATACGCCTAACGGGACATTCATGTTCGAGATGAGGCTGGCAAAACTGAACAGCCACTCGGTAATTTCTATTGCCCGTGATATTACCAAACGCAAAACTGCGGAATTTCAGTTAGAAGAGGCAAAAAACAGGGCTGAGGCTGCCAATAGTTTAAAATCAGCCTTCTTAGCCAACCTTTCGCACGAAATACGTACGCCTATGAATGCAATAATGGGTTCTGCCGAAATTTTAGCTGAAGCTGACCTGCCGGAAGAGGATAGGGGGGAGTATTCAAGTGCAATACTTAATAGCGGGCTTCAACTAATGAAAATGATAGATGATACCATCAACCTCTCAAAAATTGAAACAAAAACAGTGGAGGTGAAAAAGTCATTTATTCGTATAAACCCGCTTATACGGGAGTTGTTTAGTATGTATGAACCCATTGCAAGAATAAAAACAGAGGTTGAGTTTGAAGCATTGACAGATATTAAAAGCCCTGCATTCGGATTTGTAACCGACAGGGTCTTGCTGCATGAGTCATTAAGTAAATTAATTGACAATGCAATAAAATTTACAGAATCAGGTATCGTTACCTTTGGTTACAATATGGTATCGGCCTCGGCGATCGAGTTCTTCGTTGAAGATACCGGGAAAGGGATTGCTGCTGATGAGATGGACAAGATTTACGGGCGGTTCTATAAAGTTGATAAATCGAATACGTTAAAAAACAGTGGCACTGGTTTAGGGTTGGCTATAGCAAAAGAGTTTGTCTCCATTTTGGGGGGGGAGCTAAAAGGAGAGTCGGCATTGGGCGAAGGGTCCCGGTTTTATTTTACTCTTCAGTTTGACAAGGGGGAAGGTTTCATGAAAGTTGTGCATTAATTTTCAAGGCAAAAGAAAGGGCTTGTAACTAATCCGGGTGTGGAGGTTTCCAACCTCCGGGATATTTTCGTAATCCTGTTAGGATGGCAAAACTTATCATTTTGTGGCTAATGAGGAGCTCACTCTAAACTACTAAATCTGTACAATTCTGCAATTCAATATTGCTAAGTTGGAAAAATCTGGGTCAACTAACAGGGGGATACTAATTTGACCTAACTACTTACGACTTACGACTAACTACTTAATCCTGCTATTCAATTGTTTATACCCTATTAACCTGTCGTACCGCCCTGCAATGCCTTTATAGTACACGTAAATCTGGTAGTCATCCTCCGTTTCCCAGAAACTCCCTTCTATATTTGCCTGGTTGGCAACTGCCGACCCTGTTTCAACATACACATATTCGTAATTATAATACCCTTGCTTCAACAGTAATGTCAGCTCATAAGTGCATTTTTCAAAATTCCAGGTCATTTCGTTACTTTTATTGGCATTCCAGTCGGTCAAGCCGCCAAATACATTTACTGTCCCTCCAATTAAAATTGATTCGAGCGGCAAACTGAAATGGACAAAAACATAGTCGCATTCCAGGTCATAGTCGTCAACCAGTTCCTGGCTTTCAACAACATATTTACCGTTCATCTCTTCATAAGAAAAATACTTCTTATTTGCCCTTACTTCATCGGGATGCAGGGTTACGTGGTAGTAGGGGCGGTGAAAATCAACCTGCATTACTCCTTCGCCATTCATGCGCCTGGTCCTGATATCGAAATACCTGAATTCATTACCTGCCGGGAATATATTCTCCCGGTTATAATCATATTCCAATTCATTATCCTTAATAAACAAAGGTTTCAAATCTCTTATTGAATTATCCCAGCGGTTATTCTGCGTAATCACAACCTTTACACTCTCCCGGGGGTCATCGATCCTGAGATTCTCATGGAATATTGAAAAGTCAACTTCGTGATTCCCGCCTTTGAAAGCATCCAGTGTTGCCCGCCTGACTCTTCCTTCTACCCTTACCAGCGGCTCAACCACATAAAACCTTCTGGTTAAGACAACATTTTCTTTATCGTTATCCTCATACACCAATAATACATAATTCCCCGAAAGAGTGAACCGGACATTTTCATTCGGAATTGCCAACTGGTAATTGACGTATTTAAATGTTGTATTGAACGACATGGCATAGTCGTCAACCGGGTTGTCGGGGAAGCCTTCAAGGTATTCATCCTGTGTCAGGAAACTTTCATTCCAGTCGGCATCGCAATGGATTATTGTATAATAATAATCTTTTACTTCGCCTGAAAGGTCGTCAAATTTTAGCAGCAGGACAGCATCCTCGTTCAAATTAATAACCGGATTTGACAAAACAGACCCTTCTCTGTAAAGTTGCACAGTTTTAATATCTTCTTTAAAAACGGCATTCTTATAATAGAAGTTATTCCCTTGCGAAAAACACCGGCCGGCAATAGTATAAAATATTAATGTGAAAATTAATTTCTTCATAAAAAATGACTTTATTCTGATATTCATGGTTCAATACCCCTTAATTTACACCCTGGCAACAAAGTCGACAATGATAAAACATTCCCCGGATTGGCTATAATATATTAACTTATTTGTATATTCTGAAAGACTGTATAAAAAACAAAATTCAGACAGTCCCTGAGTATTTTAACTTTGTTGTTCAAAGATTGTAAAAAGATATTAATTTATTTACTTTTGCCTTCCTATTTTAAAACTATTCGGGTTTACAATGTCAAAAGTTATAAAATTACGGAAAGGGCTTGACATAAAGATAGCAGGAAAGGCAGAACCTACAATTAAAACAGCCTCAGACCCTGATGCTTATGCAATTAAGCCTACTGATTTTCATGGATTGACACCAAAATTGAGTGTGAAAGCAGGAGAAGAAGTAAGAACCGGGGAACCGCTTTTTTACGACAAGTATAATCCTGCAATTCTTTTTACGTCTCCTGTTGGTGGAACTGTGGTTTCAATAAACCGTGGAGACCGGAGGAGGATCCTGGAGATTATTATTCAACCTAATGGGGATGCAGAGTCTTTGGCATTTTCAAAAGCCAATCCGCTTGACTTATCCCCTGAAGATGTCAAAGCGCAAATCTTAAAAAGTGGGTTATGGCCATTTCTTAAAAGAAGGCCTTACGGTATCATTGCCAATCCTAACGAGGCGCCTAAAGCTATTTTTATTTCGGCTTTCGATACGGCACCGCTGGCTCCCGATTATAATTTAATAGTAGCGGGGCAGGAAAGTACTTTACAAACAGGTATTAATGCACTTTCGAAATTGACCAAAGGTAAAGTATACATAGGGCTGGCTGCAAACGGCAAGTCGAAAAACTTTGAAGGACTTAAGAATGTGGAGAAGAACTGGTTTGATGGGCCACACCCTGCAGGTAATGTCGGCATTCAGATCCACCACATTGCACCATTAAATAAAGGCGATATTGTTTGGACAATCAATCCTCAGGATATTTTATTTATTGGCCGTTTATTTGAAACAGGGAAGCTTGACTTTTCAAAGATTATCGGATTAGCAGGGTCGGAGGTTGAGAAACCCTGCTACTATAAAACAAAACTGGGTGCAACTATATCATCGTTGGTTGAAGGGAAGTTGAAAAAAAAGGGTAATGTACGCATCATTAGCGGCAATGTACTTACCGGCACTAAGGTAAGTAAAGATAATTTCCTGGGATTTTACGATTCGTTGGTAACAGTTATTCCCGAAGGAGACAAATATGAATTTTTGGGTTGGGCTACACCAGGCCTCAATAAATTCAGCGCAGGGAAAACATTCCTATCAAGCCTATTCCCTAAAAAGGAATATATTTTAGATACAAATATGCATGGTGGAGAACGGGCATTTGTATTGAATGGGCAATATGAGAAATACCTTCCAATGGATATCCTCCCGGTTCATTTGTTGAAAGCAATTCTTGTGAATGACATTGATAAGATGGAGCAACTTGGGATTTATGAAGTAGTGGAAGAAGATTTGGCATTGTGCGAATATGCCTGCACATCAAAGATTAAAGTACAGGAGATATTGCGTAATGGCATTAATTCAATGATAAAAGAGTTTGGATAAAATTTGCTGAAAATATAAAATCAGGCTGATCGAAATGAAAGCTTTAAGAAATTTCTTTGAAAAAACGAAACCTTATGTGCAAAAGGGTGCTAAATATCACTGGTTGCACTCTACCCACGATGGTTTCTTTACATTATTCTTTGTTCAGAAGGATACATCAAAAACGGGGACACACATTCACGATTACTCTGACCTGAAAAGGACAATGAGTATAGTGGTATTATCGCTGGTACCTGCAATATTATTCGGGATGTACAATACCGGATGGCAACATTATAAAGCAATTGGGGAATTGGCATCAACAGGATTTTTCGAAATCTTCCTGTATGGGTTGTTAAAAGTAGTACCTGTTATTGCCGTTTCGTACATTGTAGGCCTGGGGATTGAATTTGCGTTTGCCCAAATGCGAGGGCACGATGTGAATGAAGGATTCCTCGTTTCGGGTATTCTGATCCCGTTGGTTATGCCTATCGAAACACCGCTTTGGATGATTGCCGTAGCAACTGCATTCGCAGTTATTTTCGGGAAGGAAGTATTTGGTGGCACCGGCATGAATATCTGGAACCCTGCTTTGATTGCCAGGGCATTCCTGTTTTTTGCCTACCCGGCACACATGTCGGGCGATTCGGTTTGGGTATCGTTAGATGGTACGGCCAAGCTGGTCGATGGCTTTTCGGGAGCTACGCCAATGGCTAATGCAGCAGCCGGGAACATTAACTTTAGCATTGCCGATGCTTTCTTTGGGTTTATACCCGGTTCAATTGGCGAAACTTCAACACTTGCAATCTTATTAGGGGCTATTCTTTTAATTGCAACCGGCATTGGCAGCTGGAAAATAATGGTGTCAGTCGCGGGTGGAGGCCTGTTTATGGGTATCCTGTTGAATATATTTGCAGTAAACCCATTCATGGAATTACCGTTCTGGCAACACCTGATTTTGGGAGGGTTTGCCTTTGGTGCCGTATTCATGGCTACCGACCCGGTTTCGGCAACTCAAACCGAAAAAGGGAAATGGATTTACGGATTCCTTATAGGAGTTATAGCAATCCTTTTTCGCGTGTTAAACCCGGCATACCCCGAAGGCATGATGTTGGCCATCCTGTTGATGAACACTTTTGCGCCTTTGGTTGACCATTACATTGTACAGAGTAATATTAAACGCCGTTTAAAGAGGGCGAAAGTTTCAGCTTAATTTTTAAAATCCTGATCATGAATCGAAACGGAAATACATATACTTTTATTTATGCAGCAATAATGGTTATAATTGTTGCAGCCGTTCTCTCAGCTGTGGCTATGTCCTTAAAACCTTTGCAAACAAGGAATTTTGAAATAGAGAAGAAGAAAAGTATCCTTGCATCGGTAAATATTGCCAGTACATCTGAAAATGCGGAAGAAATTTATGCACAAAAGATAGTCAAGTCGTATGTTGTTGATGTACACGGGAATCAGATAGATGGTGATGCATTCAACATCGACCTTAAAAAAGAACATGCAAAAAAGCCGGAAAACCGTAGCCTCCCTGTATTTGAGTGTAAAACCAGCGAAGGCACAAAATACATACTGCCATTAAGGGGTACCGGGCTCTGGGGCCCTATTTGGGGGTATCTCTCACTGGACAAAGATATGAATACTATCTACGGAGTCAATTTTGACCACCAGGGTGAAACACCCGGGTTGGGTGCTGAAATCACAACTAAAATGTTTGAAGACCCCTTCAAGGGTAAAAAGATCTTTGACGAATCAGGGAAACTGGTTTCAATAACTGTTGCAAAGGTAAACGAAACAGCTCCTGCCGAACATAGGGTTGATGCAATATCCGGCGGAACCATTACAAGTAAAGGGTTACAGAAAATGTTGTTCGATGATTTAACTAATTATAAGGAATTTCTCATCAAGAAAAAATCATAGGTAATGAGTGAAAGAGATCCATTATTTTCGAAGAAGAACCTGAAACTGATCAGCGACCCGATCAATAACAGCAACCCGATTACCGTACAGGTTTTAGGGATTTGTTCGGCATTAGCGGTAACTGCCCAGTTAAAGCCGGCGGTGGTTATGTCGCTTTCAGTTCTGGTAGTCTTGGCATTAGCAAACGTCATTATTTCATTGCTAAGGAATACTATCCCAAACCGGATTAGAATTATTGTTCAGCTGGTAATAATTGCTGCGCTGGTAATCTTAGTCGACCAGGTATTAAAGGCTTTTGTTTACGATGTGAGCAAAGAACTATCGGTTTTTGTAGGGTTGATTATTACAAACTGTATCCTTATGGGCCGCCTCGAAGCATTTGCACTGGGGAACAAACCCTGGCAATCGTTCCTTGATGGGATTGGCAATGGAGCAGGGTATGGCGCAATACTTATTATTATTGCCTTCTTCCGCGAATTGTTAGGGTCGGGGTCGATATATGGCTTCAAAATAGTCCCCGCAAGCTGGTACATTGCCAACGGTGGTTTTTATTCGAACAACGGGATGATGATACTGCCCCCAATGGCTTTAATTACCGTGGGGATAATAATATGGGTTCAGCGTAGCCGGAACAGTAAACTTATTGAAGATTAACTCAAAATAAGGAAACATGGAAAATCTTATCAACATATTTATCAAATCGATATTTATTGAGAACATGGTGTTTGCCTATTTCCTGGGCATGTGTTCTTTCCTGGCCGTATCAAAATCGGTAAAAACAGCTACCGGCTTAGGCATAGCAGTAATCTTTGTCCTTGGCATAACAGTCCCTGTCGACTATTTGCTTGAGAACTATATATTAAAAGACGGAGCCCTGGCATGGATGGGGCCTCAGTTTGCCGATATCGACTTAAGCTTTTTATCATTTATAATGTTTATTGCCGTAATTGCATCAATGGTGCAACTGGTTGAGATGGTGGTAGAGAAATTTGCACCTGTTTTATACAACCAGTTAGGCATCTTCCTTCCGTTGATAGCTGTAAACTGTGCCATCTTAGGAGGCTCTTTGTTCATGCAGCAAAAGGCATTCTTAAATATCGGAGAAGCAACTACCTATGGGTTGGGTTCAGGCATCGGATGGTTCCTGGCGATTATCGGTATTGCTGCCATCAGGGAGAGGATTCAATACTCGAATGTGCCTGCACCATTGCGGGGCCTCGGCATTACCTTTATTGTAACCGGGTTAATGGGGCTGGCATTCATGGGGTTCATGGGAATTAAACTTTAATAAGAACTAAAAACATCTCTACAATGATATTGTTATCGACACATACTACTGTAGTCCTTGTAAGCGTGGTTGTCTTTCTGATAGTCATAATTTTATTGGTAGCTATTTTGTTGTTTGCCAAGAAAAAGTTAACCCCTTCGGGTATTGTTAAAGTTGATATTAATGAAGGCCACATTGAGGTGGAAACAGAACCCGGCAGTACCCTTCTTACAACACTTGGCAATAATAAAGTCCTTCTTCCATCGGCATGTGGAGGGGGTGGCACCTGTGGCATGTGCCGCTGCCAGGTACTCGAAGGTGGCGGCTCTATCCTTCCCACTGAAACAGGTTTTTTTACGCGTAAAGAACAAAATAACAACTGGAGGCTGGCATGCCAGGTGAAAGTAAAAGAGGATATGAAGATTCAAATCCCGCAAGAAGTCCTCGGCGTGAAAAAATGGGAATGCGAAGTAGTTTCAAATAAAAATTTAGCTAC
>UOEP01000178.1_pt1 | contig 13392 bp, 12 predicted proteins | sample 1989931 | NCBI WGS metagenome assembly UOEP01 (sample SAMEA4712198, study PRJEB27164) | hydrothermal vent metagenome | biome: marine basaltic hydrothermal vent biome; feature: marine hydrothermal vent; material: mineral | place: Pacific Ocean | collected 2011-06-14/2011-07-23 | depth 1691 m
CACCAACAGCAGTGTATGGGTCAATTACTCATCGGTTGTTGCTGCACAAGCATCAAGGAATGTCACCGTACAAATCACCAACGGTTCTGTACCAACCGGGTTGACCTTAACTGTTGCTGCCGATGTCGATGCCGGAGCAGGCAACGGTACTGCCGGGTCTTCTGCCGGGACGGTCACCCTTTCTTCTACAGCGCAAACCCTTATTTCGGGTGTGAAAAGCTGCTGGACCGGAAACGGCTCAGGCAGCGGGCATAACCTTACTTACGCATTGAATTTGACCTCTGCTGACAATTATTCAGACCTGGCCAATGCCGATACGGATATTACCATCACTTATACTTTAACTGACGATGGTTTATAAAACAGGAAGAAATTCCAGGGAAGGTTGGAGCAGGTTTGCAGAGCGCAGGCCTGCTTTTTTTATTTAGTCTCTGCAAGAAAACTATCGAATTTTACGAAATGAATTATTTTGGATAAGATTTTTACTTTTTGGAGATAAAGTGATGCCTGAGCATCAGTGAATTGAGAAAAATAAAAATATTGCCAAAAGAAACATTCCTAATTTTGCAGAGCTTTCTTGCAGAGACTATTTACAACTTAATAATCTTTTTTTCCACTAAATTGCCTCCAAAATCAAACTGTAACACATAAGAGCCTTTGGGAAACTGAGATAGGTCCAGCGTATTATTTGCCTTGGCATGAATAAATAGTTTTATTAACCTACCGTCTATAGAATAAAGTGAAATTTCCCTGAGTAATTTACCCGGGGGAATAGAAAAACCTATTTTATCATAGGTTGGATTTGGGAAAACCTTTACACCATAAGGCAATAATAGTTCAGGGGACTTCATAACCTGCCCTGTTTGGCTAATCAACCAGAGGTCAGGGTCTATTTCAATTCCTGAAATATTGAAACCGGGGTTTACCTCAAAGGATTGCCCGTTATAAGTATTATTCAACCTAAAATCTTTGTATTGTGTACTATCACTGTTCCATACTCTGACCGGCACCGGCATTTCAAAAAAATCTACGGAAGGATGTGTTGTTTCCTGAGAAAGTATTATTATTACTTCCTGGTTATTCTTTTGTTCATATTGAATCGAATACACAGGGAATCCCTCTCCATAGTACCAATCGTTGAAGAACTCCGCCAGGCTGGTATCTGCTGCTGCTTCTAAATGGTTGGCCAATTTTTCCTGGCTGGCAAAACCATTGGCAATCTCAGGGTCATTTACATATTCCTTTATTGCCTGGAAAAAGGTGCTGTCGCCCATTATCCAACGCAGCATCTGTAGCAAATAAGCACCTTTCCTGTAAGACAGCCGGCTATTGAATATCCGTGATACATCGGTGGTATCAACGACATAAACCGAACCGCCCGGTTTACTTATAATCGACCTGTGTAACTGCTCTTTCCAGGGCACCCACCATACACCGTCAAGCAAATGTTCATAAGTCAACCCTGTTAAATATGTCGCAAAGCCTTCGTTGAGCCATATATCGTGCCAGCTGTTTAATGTAATATAATCGCCAAACCATTGGTGAGCCAATTCGTGGGCAATCAGCTCAAAACTAAACCCTCCCATAAAGCTCATGGTTTGATGTTCCATCCCACCTCCCCATCCAAACTGGGCATGGCCGTATTTCTCATTTGCAAAAGGATATACCCCGAACAGGCTGTTATACAATTTCATTATACCGGCAGTTTGAGGTGTTTTTTGCCGGGACGATTCTAAATCCTCCGGGTATACATAATTTAATATTTCCACGCTATCGCCATTCTCCAAAACAAGGTAGTCGGAATAATCAACGTAATTGGTAACAGCAATGGCTACGAGGTAAGTTGCTATTGCATATCTGTGTTTCCAGTGCATTACACGTTGCCCGCCTTCCACTTTTTCAGAAACAAGTACCCCATTGCCGGCTGTGCGGTATTGCTCAGGCGATTGAACGATCACATCTATTGAGTCGATCTTATCTTCCAGGCTTTGTTTGCAGGGCCACCAATCTTTTGCCCCGTATGGTTCCGAAAGCGTCCAGATTACAGGGACACCATTATGCTTGTCCTGGATAAACGACCCAAACCCTGACCCGCCCGGCTTCCCCTGATAAAAAATTGTGAACGAATCTACCTCAGATAGATTATACTGCTTATTCAAATCGATGGTGAGGATATTTTCCAGGTGTGTATAATTAAGCAGTTGCCCACCCCCCATAATTGAATCCACGGAAAGTGAATCGTGCATATCGAACCGGATGGTTGCCAAATCCTGAACCATGCTTTTGAAATATGAAGTAACCGAACCTTTGATATATGCTACAGCCGGGTCTGTTTGCCAATTCATCCGCTGGTAAATAAGGTCATAATCGTGGCCTGAATCTATTTCCCTAAAGGATGCCGATTTTAAATATTTGGCAATATCCGACCGGGATTCTTTATCGAGGAATCCCTTTTCCGGCTTTTGTGCCAGCGAAGCAGCCCCAATTAAAATAAAGAATACAAACAATACCTTTTTCATTCCCTTCGCTTAGCGATAATATATCTGTTCATGTAATACAAAATTACAAAACAGGCTTACATTCTTCGTACAGTCACTGTCTTTTTTGTTATCCCGCAACTTCACACTATACTCATTCCTCCTATCCCCTGTTTTTATGGGGATGACGGAAAAAAAACGGATTTCCAAAAGGAAATCCGTTTTTTTTGATTTCAACCTTTTATTTTTGTATCTCTTTCCAGGCAAGGGCACTTGCCCCAACGATTGCCGCATCGCCGGGTTTTAGCTTCGATGGCAATATTTTTATTTTCCCCCTGAATATTGGCAAAAGGTGTTCTTCCATTGACTTTTTTATCGGGTTGAAAATATAGTCGCCGGCAGCCGTTGGCCCGCCAAATAAGAAAATTGCCTCGGGGCTCAGGTGGTGTACCGTATCAGCCAGCCCCTGCCCCAGGTATCTGCCGGTAGTCTCGAATACTTCCTGTGCAATTTTATCTCCTTTTTCAGCAGCCTCGAAAATCATTCTTGAATCCAGTTCATTAAACGATTTGTCGGCTAATAAACTATCAGTGGCATTGTAGTGGGCCATCAGCTCAAAAGCCGTGCGTTTCATGCCGGGAGCCGAGCAGTATGCTTCGAGGTGCCCAGGGGTCCCGCAGCCGCAAATCCGCCCGTCCGGGACAAGAATAGTATGCCCGCATTCGCCGGCAAAACCGTCATGCCCGTATACCAGCTCGCCATTGACAACAATCCCGCTCCCAACACCTGTCCCCAACGTGAACATCACGAAATTTTTCATTCCTTTTGCCCCGCCGTAAATCATTTCGCCAATTGCCGCTGCATTGGCATCGTTGGTTAATGCAATAACCTGCAAATCATGGAAATTACTCCTGAGCAGTTCTACAAACGGGATAACGCCTTTAAAACTCAGGTTTGGTGCATACTCAACAGTCCCGTTATAGTAATTCCCATTGGGGGCTCCTATGCCGATACCCAATATTTCAATATCGTCATTCAATAGCTTAACCGACTTTATTAACTCTTTTATGGCAACTGTGAGGTCACTAATATATATATCTATATCACCATGTGTCGGGGTAGGGATATTGTCTTTTACGATTATATTCCCTTCTTTATCCACAATGCCGATGGCGGTATTTGTACCTCCTATGTCAATACCTATTGCAACTTTTTTCATTTGTATTATTTATATTTAATGAATATTCATGTTTAAATTCTTCGAATCCTGCTTCCTTTTACAGCAAAGAAGAAAATATACAGGTAACAGATAGCCGGGACTAAAAATGCCCATGTATAACCGGCACTATCAGCAACCTTGCCCATGATAAGCGGGATAATTGCGCCGCCAAAAATCAGGGTATTGATAATCCCCGATGCTGTACTCAATTCGCCCTGGTCGAGGTCTTTGACTGCAAGGGTGAAAATATTCGGGAACATGATTGAGTTAAATAACCCGATAGAGATGACTGTCCATAAAGCAACTCTGCCGGTAGTAAATGTTGTGACAATATCAAGCCCTGCAGCAACCAGTGTGAAAATAGCAAGAGACATAGCAGCTTTCCCGCGCCCTAATTGCATAATAACAAAGTTGGCAGCTGCAATACCTAAGAAAGTGCCCCCGATAGCCCAGTTCCAGTCTGTAACAAAAGACCCTGAAACGAAAGCCAGTACCAGGACAGGGAAAGCATACATAATTTTTTTAGAGGAAGGCATTTCCGAGAACATAAATGACCCGAAGAAACGGCCAATCATTGCCCCCCCCCAGTATATTGCAGCATAAATTGAGGCTGTTTCTGCAGTCATGCTATTGGTTTCTTTTAAGTAATTAACCAGTAACCCGGCATTGCCAACCTCAGCTCCAACGTACATAAAAATGGCCAATGCACCGAGTAAAACATGCGGGTATTTCCACACACTCTTTCTTTCAGTGGTATCTCCTCCGGAGATTTCAGGAAGTTTAATAGCTGTAATAGCCAATGCTATTAAAACAATGATAACACCCATAATCACGAATGGCATTTGCACTGTCTGTGCACTTTCTGCCGAAAGCATTTCGGATGCCCCTTTAAAAATAAAAAGACTGATTAAATAAGGGGCAGCCATTGTAGCAATCGAGTTTAATGCTTGTGTTAAGTTCAACCTCCCCGAAGCGGTACTCTCAGGCCCCAGCGCTGCCACATACGGGTTCGCAGCAGTTTGCAGGAATACGACTCCCGTAGCCAACACAAAAGTTGAGATCAGGAATAACCCGAAAGAAGGAATACTGGCGGCCGGGAAGAATAGGAAGCTACCCACAGCCATCAGCAATAATCCGATAATCAAAGCCCTTTTATAACCGATTTTTTTGATGTACAAACCAATTGGTATTGAAATAAACGCATAGGTTATAAAAAAAGAAAAGTTTAACAACTGCGCCTCAAACTCCGTCAGTTCGAATATAACTTTAACTTTTGCACTTAAGGTGATGATAAATGTGGTCGCAAAACCGAAAATAAAAAAGATGGAGCCGATTACCGACATTCCGATCATAAAACTGTTATTCTTTTTTTCCATTATTAATTAGGTTTTAGTGGTTATTGTTTTTTTTATGCCAAGCAGTGAACAAATTTAAAAATATTCTTTATTCATAAAGGGCTCATGGTATCGAACAGGCAATTTTATTCCAACCCAGAATATTATTGCTAAATAGAAAAGGTCTGTTAATCTCTGTGTCCCAACAACATACAATCTGTATACCCTTTGTTGGCACTAAAAGAATTTAACGAATTTTAACGAGTAAGTATCAAAACAAACCTAAAATACCCAATAAGGAGTCAGGAATGCGAAAATAAGGAAGTACAGAGGCCTGGGTATTTAGCCTGAATAATTCACAAATTGTTCTATTGCGAAGCCAAACTACTGTGATTAAAGGCAATGCTCACTTTCCGATTCTCGAAATAGCTTAGGCTATTCCTGTGAGTCGAAAACCTGCGCTTACCTGTACTCTTTGTATTTTGACTTCTCATGACTAAAATTCATGAATTATTCAGGTTAGAAATATATAAGAATTATTATGGAGTCTCTGAATGTGCCAGAAAAATCAAATTAAATACCAAACTCGTTCAACTGTACTTGTTATTTTTGTAAAAAAAAGAATTCTTATTTTTATAGAGATGATAGATATTGATTATCAGATAAATCCTGAAGATTTAAAAAATAAGCTGGCCCTTTTCTGGGAGCTTTCCGGAGAGAAGGTCAGGCTTATCGACAAAAATTATGACGCCGGCAAAGGGTCTCCTGTTTTCACGGTCGATGGCAGGTACTCTACACGGGGGTGGACAGAATGGACCCAGGGGTTTCAGTTTGGTTCGGCAATTCTGCAATTCGATGCTACCGGAGAAAACTATTTCCTCGAATATGGGAAAAAGAACACTCTTGAAAAAATGGCTCCACACATCAGCCACATTGGTGTACACGACCATGGGTTCAATAACCTAAGCACCTACGGGAACCTTCTCCGCTTAATGAAAGAGGGGAAAACCAGGTTTAACGAATGGGAAAAGAATTTTTATGAATTGGCTGTTAAAATATCGGGGGCTGTTCAGGCCTGCCGGTGGACAAAAACCAAAGATGGGGGCTTTATCTACTCGTTTAACGGGCCGCATTCACTTTTTGTCGATACTATCCGGTCGTGCCGCATTGTGATGGTTAGCCATCGGTTAGGGCATGTGCTACAAGGCGAGAATGACATTAAGATACCTCTTTTAGGACGGGCGTTGCAACATATTGCAGCAACTGCCAGTTATTCGGTTTATTATGGCGAAGGGCGCGACAGTTATGATGTTTGGGGGCGTACGGCACACGAAAGCATTTTTAATACCAACGATGGTAATTTCCGTTGCCCGAATTCCCAGCAGGGGTATACCGGTTTTTCAACCTGGACAAGGGGATTAGCCTGGGCTATGTGTGGTTTTGCCGAAGAACTGGAGTTCCTGGATCAAATTCCGGACTTAGAACTGGATGCTTTGGGAGGAAGGCAAAAAAATGCCGGCATGATGCTGAAAGCTGCAAAAGCAACCTGCGATTTTTACATTGAGAATACTCCGACAGACGGGATACCCTATTGGGATACGGGAGCACCCAATTTGCACAAATTAGGGGATTACCTTAACAAACCGGCCGACCCATACAATACATGGGAGCCTGTGGATAGTTCGGCTGCGGCAATCGGAGCACAAGGACTGTTAAGGCTCGGCAGGTATCTTTTAAATAAAGGGGATACAAAAAACGGGGGAAAATACCGGCAGGCAGGTTTAACAATCATAAACACACTATTTGAAAGCCCCTATTTAAGCACGGACCCTTGTCACCAGGGATTGATTTTACATAGCATTTACCACCAGCCAAATGGTTGGGACAATATCCCCGAAGGGCAAAAAATTGCATCCGGCGAATCATCTATGTGGGGCGATTACCATGCACGCGAGGTAGCACTTTACCTTCAGAAAATAATTAATAACGAAGAATATTATACGTTCTTTAACTGTGCCGTTTAACCATTGAGCAGGTGGCTTTAATTCACCTGCTTAGTAGAAACTAAAAAAGCTATGCCATCAGGAATAAATAATTTATCTAAACTCTGTATCCACACAATTACCACAAAACCCTGGCAACTGGAGGTTGCCGTTGAGAAATATGCCAACGCAGGAGTAAAGGGGGTCACAGTCTGGCGCGATGCTTTGGAAGGCAGGGATATTTATAAGTCGGGCAGGCTAATTCGTTCAGCAGGGCTGGAGGTGGTTTCGTTATGCCGGGGAGGCTTTTTCCCATCTGCTTCGGCTGAAAAAAGGCAACTAGCCATCAATGATAACTTAAAAACGATTGACGAAGCGGCAGCAATCGGTGCGCCACTCGTTGTTTTAGTTTGCGGAGCCGAACCTGCACAACCACTCGGAAAATCACGGGACCAGATAAAAGAAGGGATTGCTAAAGTGCTGCTACAGGCTCAGGAATGCGGGGTTAAACTGGCTATTGAGCCGCTCCACCCAATGTACGCCGATGACCGTTCGGCAGTCAATACTATAAAGCAGGCAAATGATATGGCTGAAGAGATTAATTCAGAATATGTTGGCGTGGCTGTCGATGTTTACCACTTGTGGTGGGACCCCGATTTGGAAAAAGAAATTTACCGTTGCGGGAAAAACGGGAAACTATTTGCTTTCCATGTTTGCGACTGGAAAACCCCTACCACCGACCTGCTCCTCGACAGAGGGTTAATGGGAGAGGGTTGTATCAATGTCCCTCAAATACGCGAGTGGGCAGAGAAAACAGGATTTAACGGATTCAACGAGGTTGAAATATTCTCAAATAAATATTGGGGGATGGACCAGGATGAATTCCTGGATAAAATAATTCAAGCATACTTAAAACATACATAAAATGAGTTCAAAAGCTACAATTCATAAGATTGGGATTATAATGAACGGTGTTACCGGGAGGATGGGTACCAACCAGCATTTAATGCGGTCGGTTGTTGAAATTATCAAACAAGGAGGCGTACAGGTAAGCCCCACCGAGTTTATTATGCCCGACCCTGTTTTAGTTGGAAGGAATGAGGTTAAGTTGAAAAAACTTTCTGAGATGTCGGGGGTGAAAAAATGGACAACCAGCCTGGATGCTGTAATGAACGACCCGTCATACCAGATATATTTTGATGCCCAAACCACAGGGAGGCGTGCCGGTGCGGTGAAACAGGCAGCAAAAGCCGGGAAACACGTTTATTGTGAGAAACCAATTGCAATGGATACAAAAACTGCACTCGAACTGTATCAGGTTTGTGAAAATGCAGGAGTTAAACATGGTGTAGTACAGGATAAACTATGGCTTCCAGGAATGATTAAGTTAAAAAGGCTGATTGAGAATGATTTCTTTGGGGAAATCCTTTCTGTAAGAGGGGAATTTGGCTACTGGGTTTTCGAAGGGCATACAATCCCTGCCCAACGGCCAAGCTGGAACTACCGCAAAGAAGACGATGGCGGAATTATTATCGACATGCTATGCCATTGGAGGTACGTGTTGGATAACCTGTTTGGGGAGGTGAGAAATGTTTCCTGCCTGGGGGCAACTCACATACCTGAACGTATCGATGAACAAGGCAATCCATATAAATGCACAGCCGATGATGCGGCTTATGCAACATTCGAACTGGAAGGCGGAATCATTGCCCATTTCAACTCTTCGTGGGTAACCAGGGTACGAAGGGACGACCTGTTAACTATCCAGGTTGACGGAACCAAAGGGTCTGCCGTTGCCGGGTTGCGCGAATGCCGGACTCAACACTATGGCAATACCCCAAGGCCTGTTTGGAATCCGGATGTCGACCAGCCCATTAAGTTTTACGATGGTTGGTCGGAAGTCCCCGGCCAGGAAGAGTATGATAACGCATTCAAAGCACAATGGGAGTTATTCCTGAAATATGTGGTGAAAAATGAACCCTTCCGTTGGGATTTATTAGAGGGGGCAAAAGGAGTACAATTGGCTGAAAAAGGATTGGAAAGCTGGGCAAAACGCAAATGGGTTGAGGTAAGCCCCCTCCATGCTTGACTTGACACTGGGTATGCCTCCCCCGACAGGCGGAGTGAGCTTCATAACAAACTTTTTCAGGGGAAAAGGAGTAAGAAAATTAAAAATAGCACAGGATGAATCAAATAAAAGGGAATACGGAAAAGTCCCCGCGAGAGGGGTTAAAGGGGCTTCCTTCAGCATTAATAACCGGGGGTTCCCGTGGTATTGGGCTGGGCATAGCCAAAGAATTGGCAAAAGCAGGCTTTAACCTTGCCATAAACGGGGTGCGGAACCGGGAATCGGTCCAACCTGTTTTGGATGAACTGTCCGGATTTGGAGTAAAGGTAATTTATGCCCGGGGCGATATCTCCAAAAAGACAGACAGGGAGAATATCCTTAATGCTGCTTTAAAAGAGTTTGGCAGCCCGAATGTGTTAGTCAACAATGCCGGCATTGCACCTAAAGAGCGGAAAGACATCCTGGAAGCCGGAGAGGAAAGTTTTGAGCATGTTTTGGGCGTAAACCTGCAAGGCCCTTTTTTCCTGACTCAATTGGTTGCCAGGCAGATGGTAGAGCTGAAAACCAGGAATCCCGGATCCCCATGTTGTATTATCAATGTTTCATCGGTTTCGGCGACAATGGCTTCTGTAAACCGGGGCGAATATTGCATCTCTAAGGCAGGTATTTCAATGGCAACAAAATTGTGGGCAACCAGGCTGGGCGAGTTCGATATCCCTGTTTATGAGATACAGCCCGGTATTACCCAAACCGACATGACCTCGGGAGTGAAAAAGAAATACGACAAACTGATTGAAGACGGGCTGTGCATCCAAAAGAGGTGGGGATTGCCCGAAGATGTGGGGAAAACAGCTGCTGCCATGGCGATGGGTTACCTGCCTTACTCGACCGGGCAGGTGGTACTTGTTGACGGGGGGATGACAATACCAAGGCTGTAAATAAACATCTGCATAGGTTAAAACAGTTTTTTTGAGCCGGTCCGCAGCCTGTAAGAAGGTAAATTCCAAGCCCACCTGGCACTAATGAAAAAAATCATTCTAAAACTTTCATAATCAATAATTTTTTAGGTATATTTCTGACAGGATCGAACAACCTGGCAGCGTATGGGATATGCTTATGTATACAAATGTCAAAAATGTGGTTATGAAGAGCATTTTAACCAGGGGTATGGTTTCCTTGTCCACCCTCAGTCGGTTGATGATTATTTCGCATTGAAGAAGAAATTGTTTCATTACAAAACCCACAACAAAATTGTCAGCCTGTCGAAATCACATAATAACCTCCATATTAAAGCAGCATTCCAGGTTTATATGTGCTACAAATGCAAGTTGTTGTATAACAAGGTTGTAATTAAAGTTTATGATGAAGAAAAAACCTATCATAAAAGCAGTTTCAGGTGTACTGCCTGCAACAGGCGTTTAAAACTCACCAACATACACCGCCTGAACAGGGCTGCCTGCCCAAAATGTAAAAAGAAAACTTTCAGGCGCGACCCCTCGCATCACAGCTTATGGGGCTAAAAAGCTGTAAAGGTACCGGGCAAGTGTAACGCAGAAGCCGGACTTTATGGACAAACACTATTGATTGTTGTACCGCCCTCTCATCGCCTCCCTGAAAGCAGATGGCGAGTAACCGGTCTTCTTCCTGAAGATACGGCTAAAATACGAGGGGTCTTCATAATTCAGCTTATAGGCTATTTCTTTATTGCTCAATTCGGAATACAGCAGTAGCCGTTTAGCCTCAAGTATCAACCGTTTAATAATTATCTCACCGGCTGTTTCTCCTGTTACTTCTTTAACAGCCCTGTTGAGCCGGATAGGCGAATCGCCTAAAAGCTCTGCATATTCCTTTACATGATGGATTTGATTGTGGTACTGGTCAACCAATCGGTTGAAACGATACACTATTTGCTTTGTGCTGCCCTGTGGGTTGCCGGTCGTTTCAACAAGCTTTGAAAAATTCTGCCTTAACTTCAGGAAAAAAAGCCTCAGGTAGGCTATAATTATTTCTTCTGTGTCAGCATCATTATTCTCCAACTCTTGATTTATATCTTCAATTATGTGATGGAATTTCTCATAACCTGATTTATCCAGTTTTAAAACCGGCCCGTCAGCGAGGTGGGCAATAAGCGGGTAGCCCGGGATTATTTCCATATTCTGGAACCTCAGAATAAAAAATTCTTCGGAAAAAACGATCAGGTACCCTTTGTATCGTTCCCCTCTCCGGATTAAATGAACCTGCCCGGGTTTTAAAAAATGAATACTGGGAGCTATTATCGGGTAAGTTTTAAAATCAATTTCGTGCATGCCGCTCCCATCAGTAAAAAAGCATAATTCATAATAATTATGCTTGTGCGGCAGTTGTGTTTTGTGCGGGTAGTCCTTTCTGTTGATTTGTGGCCCCTGGACCCGGTATATTTTGAACGCCAGAGCCCCCTCTGTCCCAAAAGGCAACTCGTAAATTGGAATTCTTTCCAGCATTTTTAAGATATTTATTAGCGTAACAAATATACAAATGCTATCCCAGAATTTAAAAAAGATTAAGAATCGTTAAAATCCTGATAAAAAAGGCCTGTCAAAAAAAACAATTTTTAAAAATAACCGTTATAATTTGAATTTGCAGATTCAGAGGAGATGGTATTTAAATTATTACATGTAGCATTGCTCGCCTCTTTTAAATATATTCTCACAATCCCTTATGCCATGCTGATAGGGTTGGAATATAAAGAGGCACTGCTGGCAGTTTTAGCCGGGGGCATCGGGGGGTTTTTATTTTTTTACTACTTAAGTGGCTGGGTTATTCAGAAATCCTATGTTTTTTGGTCAAAAACCTGGAAGAAGTTCCCTGCTTCAATAAAATCGAGGTTTCGTATATTGCTGCGGTTCATAAGCAGGAAACGGCCAAGGAAGGTATTTACCAGAAAGAACAGGTTAATTGCCCGGCTTAGGAATAATTATGGGTTTTGGGGCATTATTATTGCCACCCCGGTTTTCCTGACCATCCCTTTGGGCGCATTCCTCACTAACAAATATTATGCGGGGAGGAAACATGTGGTTGCCTATATGGTTCTTTCAATTATAGGATGGGCTTTATTGCTTACCGCTATCCTTCAATTATTCCCCGGCATATTGGGATAGTGGTTTAAACCGACTACCTTTAAAAGGACATGGCAAAGAAGGAGGAGATATTACAACTGCTTGATTCATGGGAGGTACTGCCCGTAACTATAGAGGAATTTTGCAAACATCCTGAATCTTTCGATATACTTATGGATATAGCCCTGAATAGTACAGACCCAAAAAGCTGGAGGGCAGCATGGGCTGCCGACAAAGTCCATGGGCAGATGCCCGGACTGATAGTCCCTTATATTGAGTTGATTATCAATAGCCTGGAGGCTCTGGTGAGCCATAGTAAAAAGCGGCACTTTCTGAAATTGCTCAGCATGAACAAGATACCGGAGCATTATTATGGTTTTTTGGTTGATTACTGTATAAATGTATTAACTTCTTCAAAAGAGCCTCCGGCAGTCAGGGTCCATGCAATGCAGGTTTTGTATAACATATCTGAAAAGGAATCAGGGATGCAAGCCGAGATAATCCATATTATTGAACACGAAATGGAGTACCATGCCACTGCAGCCATTATTTCAAGAGGGTCGAGGCTACTAAAGAAATTAAGGGCTGCACAACAATGAGCCCTCCTCTTTCTGTTATAGGCACCTTCATCAATTCCGTACCTCTTCCGATTTAGCTTTCATTTTGGCAATGAATGCCTGCAGCTTTTGGTCTAACTCTTTGCTCAGGTCATTTTGTTTATAATTCCGGGTGATAATTGTCAGGTTCCTCAGGTTGGATATTTCACGGTTTAAATCGTTTTTTACAGAGCCGAAGAAAGGGGTAGACAAATAGTATTCTATATTATCAAAGCTGTTTTGTGCCATCGTGCGAACCATATTATCGCCTTTTTCCATTGCTCCGGCAGCATAATACTGTTCTGCAGCCGGGAACGAGTCATAGGCAAAAGGAATTCTTTCATTGGGGAAGATCTCGATAAGCCTGTCAATCACAGCAATTGCCGAATCTTTCTTCCCTTCTTTGGTCAGTTGTTGCGCCAGCCTGGCAAATATATACCGTGCCTGAATGATCCGTATCTCCCTTTCATTATAATCATCAATGTACACATCAGGGCTGGTAATGTTCCCCCATACAAATTTATTCATCACATTATCGTATAGGATATCAGCGTCAATCCTTCCGGTAAAAATACCCTTATTCGTTGATTTAATGGGGACGAGCCTGTAGGCAAGCCCTTC
>UOEP01000146.1_pt1 | contig 13345 bp, 11 predicted proteins | sample 1989931 | NCBI WGS metagenome assembly UOEP01 (sample SAMEA4712198, study PRJEB27164) | hydrothermal vent metagenome | biome: marine basaltic hydrothermal vent biome; feature: marine hydrothermal vent; material: mineral | place: Pacific Ocean | collected 2011-06-14/2011-07-23 | depth 1691 m
AACGGGTTGCCGGCAACATGAGCCTTGATTTGCTGCCAGAGCAGCATAACACACTGGCGGGCATATAATTAAACACAGGGGATAGAAATTAGGTTTTTAAAAAACCGTAATGTAAATTTGTGCCAAACAACGGCATAGGGGAAAAATAGTTTTTCGAGGCTCTTTTAAGGAAATGCCAGGTAGTCATTCTAAGAAACAAAATACGACATAAACAACAGTTATGAATTGTATTATACTTGACCATGAGCCATTATCACAAAATATTATAGCCGATTATATTGAGCAGGTCCCTTTCCTGAAGCTAAAATCGAAATGCACATCGGCCTTCCAGGCTTATGATATTTTACAAAATTATAAGATAAACCTCATATTTTTGGATACACGGATGCCCCAGGTTTCGGGTATTGATTTTATTAAAAGCCTGGAAGATAAGCCAATGTTCATATTTACCTCTGCCCATACGGAGGATGCAATTGAAGGGTTCAACCTAAATGCGCTGGATTTCCTTGTCAAGCCGGTTGCTTTCGACAGGTTTTTAAAGGCCAGCAATAAAGCATACGAATACTTTAACCTGAAAGAGCTCAAAGCAGACAAAATCAGGGGGCGGAATGAAGCTACGTTAAATTCAGGGTTTATCCTGGTAAAATCCGATTATAAAACGATTAAAATAAACCTTAAAGACATCCTTTATATCGAAGGGCTTAAAGACTATATAAAGATTTATACCCTGACATCGAATAAGCCGGTAATAACGCTTAACTCATTAAAAAACATGGAACAAACGCTGCCTGCCGAAAAATTCCCAAGGATCCATAAATCATATATTATTTCACTCGACCACATAAAGATAATCAACAAAGCCCAGGTAATAATTGGGGAAACATATATCCCTATTGGGGAAAGTTACAAGAATTATTTCCTGGCCGAAATGGAGAACAGGAGGCTTTAGCCTGAATAATTTATAAGTTTTCGCCATGAGAAGTCAAAATACAAAGAGTACAGGTAAGCGCAGGTTTTCGACTCACAGCAATAGCCTAAGCTATTTCGAGAACCGGAAAGTGAGCATTGCCTTTAATCACAGTAGTTTGGCTTCGCAATAGGACAATCTATGAATTATTCAGGTTAAGAAAACTTCTATCTACTTCCCCAGTGGGATGGTGGAATTTTGGGAGAATAGTAAGGAACTGTATAAAACTATTAGTAATATATTTTCTTGAAGAACCAAATCTCATTAATACTGAAATTCAGGTGAAACATAAAATAGTCTTCTTCGATCTGATTATTGGCCGTAGTCCCTTTCTTCCCGTATTTAAATGCCATATTCATATACGACCCAGTGGTACGGAGCGGTATCCCCAGGCCAATACTCACACTTTTTTCATCAAGGATATTATTCCGTACGTTAAGGTATGATGAATGGTAATTTACACCAACCCTGTAAAGCCAGTTTTTATAAAAGGCATTGGTTATGCTTACGGGCCAGGGCCTGAATTCCGCACCTACTGTAAAGCTATGGGAATCGACAAATTTATCTAATCGGTTAGGGTAGTCGACAGACGACCAGTCTTGAAATTTATAGTCGGCAGCCAGAGTAAGCCGCCCCCCATTTTTTATGCCAATCCCGATACCATAAACAGATGGTATTTTTAAGTAATCGGTTTTACTCTCTTTTATTTGCATCAGGTTGTAACTTTCATCCGAAATTGAAACCACATGCTTTGAGTTCAGTCCCTGTTTGTTGCTGTAAATTAACCCAATTGAATAACTCAATGCCTTTCTTGGTTTAAATGAATATTGAAGGCCGTAATCGAAATAAAAACTGTGCAGGTAATCGGTGCGCCCGATGATAAAAGACGGCAGCAATGCCTGGGAAACGGATTCTTCCTGAATCAGTGAGCCGAACATATAAGAGGTATTGATACCAAATGCAAGGTTTTTAGCAATCTTTATAGAATTAGAAAAGTAAGCCTGATTAATCCCGCCACTCCCGGTATATTTCGACATGTAAGTTAAATTCGACCCTTCAATATAATTTTTCGTCATAATATTATACCCCACATTAGTAAACGGAGTTAACCCAAGCGAACTAGACCACCAACCGGTAACCCTAAAACCCATGGCCAGGTATTTCAGGTTGGCAAAATGTGCAGCCTGGTATCTCCCCTGAGATTTAAACCCCGAGAATTTCCCCTCAATACCCATTTCAAAGATAAAGTGCATGCTATCTATCCCGGCATACGATGCGGGGTTAAGGTTGTTAAGGCTGTTCCCCGACTGTAATGCAATACCGGCGTTCCCCATACCCAAAGACCTCCCAAACCCTTTGGATTGTAATTCACCCGGACCAAATATTGAATACGGCGATGTAGTATTTTGTGCTTGTGCAAGAGAACCCATGCACATAAAAAGAAAAAATATTATTCGGTATCTGGCCATTATCTTAGTTGAAGGTTAATTGTAATAAACGTAGTAAAGCTTAAGCTGAGGTTTAAACCTGGTGTTTGACCGGGCATCAAAAATAACACGGTCTAACGATGCTCCCATTGAGTTATTTGTTAATCCGACCAAAAGCGCATGGTCAACGTCAAAAAAAGCATCCGATAATTCCTCTGTGATAAAATCAGTTATATTAAATATATAATACGTGTCTTCATTGTAAACCTTATCGAGGTAAAGTTTGGCAGGCAATATACTATTATTGTCGCCGGTTATTTCTTTCACTATTTGGTTGTATTTATTCGATTCGTAAAGTACCAGCGACGATGGCAATGGGAACTTTTTATAACTGAAAGGCACCGGCTTTAATATCAATTCAGCCTTAACCAGGAGGTAATTCTGAGTGCCTTCAAGCAATGTCCCTAAACTGGGGAATTCAAGGCGTGTCATCAAACCGGTACCTGCCTGCATAAAACTTTTGTTGCCGGTTGCACCCGAGGGCAGGTCTATAAACTTGTCGTTAAGGTTTTGAAGTTGTGTGCCCGTCCGGTCAGCCGAAATCTGGTTAAACTGGTATTGAGGGTTTATCATCTTAAATTTGAAACTGATATCCGTATCCTCATCGTCAACCTTGTGCGTATGTAAAACCATGCTTACATCATCTTTCCCTGCTTTGAATGCCAAAATTGCACCATCTTCGGTCTCCGGTACTATTACTAACCCTTTAAGGTAATCAAGGAATTCATCGTTTAACACGAATTGATTAGCAGCCATTTCTTCAAAAAGCCCCAATCCAAAACTGTAAGAAAGCTTGATTCTAACAAACTCCTTTTCCAATATTGGAGTGAATGTTTTTGACCCTACCGGCGACTCATCATACCTAAATGACGACGTATTATATAATTTATCATCACTATTTAACCTGATGCCCTCTGCCAGCCTGTACACATTTAATGTTTGTTGCTTTAAAGTATCCCCATAAACCAAATCTTTACGCTTCAATACTAATATTAAAGAGTCAAAGCGGTCCTGGTCGGTTAAACTTATGAATGAAGGTAAGCCGACCCGGAAATAACTTTTTGAGCTAATCACACCGAATTCGTCATCTATATAGCTTCCGGCAAGAAGGACTTCTTTCCCCGAAGTTGTAATTGAATCGACTAACATTGTCGACATTCGGACAGTATAGGTATCAACAATTGCAATTGACGTTTCAGACTGGATAAATTCATCGCCTATTGAGAATGTATTTAAATCATACCCTTGGTCACAGGCTACCAAAAAGGCTGTGCCAACCAAAATAAAGAATAAAAGCCTGCTCATTTCCCCAAGATAGTTTTAAAATTGAGCTCAAAAAAAATGAAGATAATCCACAGGATAAAGAAATATATACTAAAAGGTATATGGCATAGACGTATCAGGGCTAAAGACGGGTTTTAGATAAAATTAACAAAAAAACAGTCGTATAATTTAGGCTAATTACTCCTGAATAGACATAAACACGGGTTTCATCTATTTGTTTTCGGAGTTCGTCTAGTTTCCTTTTTTTCCTTCGGGCTGACTGATAGGTTTGTGTGAAAGAATATAGCGATAGTTCATTTAAATCAACAAATAAAAAGGATTATGATGATTAAGGGAATAAACTTGCGGATTATGCTTTTGGCAATAATCAGTGTTGCATTTTTGGCAGTTGGATGTAAAAAAGATACTAAAGAAAGTTTATTAGGGGATTGGCAGGAACGTTCCGACTTTGACGGGATACCCAGGAGCGATGCTGTTGGTTTTGCAATTAATGGCAACGGGTATGTCGGCACAGGGTATGATGGGGCAAACCGCCTGGCTGATTTTTGGGAATATAATGTTGAGAAGAATTATTGGATGCAAAAAGCAGATTTCCCCGGTGCGGCCCGAAACGGCGCCGTAGGATTTGGGATCGCTGACAAAGGGTATATTGGAACAGGTTTCGATGGTGTAAACAAACTGAATGACTTTTGGGAATTCGACCCGGCCAACAACAAATGGGAACAAAAGGCCGACTTAATCGGGGCAGGCAGGTATAGTGCAGTTGGGTTTGCTATTAACGACAAAGGATATATTGGCACAGGGTACGATGGCAACTACTTAAAAGATTTCTATGAATACTCCCCCTCTTCCGATACATGGAAAAAAATCATTTTCAATGGTTCGAAAAGAAGGGATGCGGCTGCTTTTGTAATAAACGGGAAAGGTTACCTTGTATCGGGCATCGACAATGGCAGTTACGAAAGTGAATTCTGGGCATACGACCAGTCGTCCGGAGAATGGACACAACTAAGGGATATTACCAACTCTGACGTTAATAATGACTACGATAATAATTATGAAACCATTACCCGGATGAGCGGAGTGGGTTTTTCTATCAATGGGAAAGGCTACCTGGTTTCAGGCAGCGGGAGTTCACTGGTCAACAATGTATGGGAGTACGACCCTGCAACCGATTTATGGAAAGAAAAAACATCATTTGAGGGGTCGACCAGGACCGAAGCTGTCGGATTTGGCATAGGCAACTACGGATACCTGAGCACGGGCAGGAGCAGCAGCTATTATTTTGATGATATTTGGGTATTCGACCCCAATGCGGTGTACGATGAAAGCCAATAGGCACTATGCTGAAAAAAGGATTATATTTACTTGCCTTCCTGGCCATCATCATCATTTATTTCAGTTATAGGTCGTATAACCACTCAAAACAGTATGTGGCAAAGGATAAATTGAAGCTTGAAACATTCAGGTCGGAAGATGGGTGGGGATACAGGATAATAAAAAACGGGCGGACATTTATTAATCAAAGTTATATTCCGGCAATTCCCGGAAATCATGCTTTCCTGACTGAAGAGGATGCGCTCAGGGTTGGGAAGTTGGTGCTTAAAAAAGTAAAGGAACTGGAAATCCCTTCAATTACTGTCCATGAACTCGACAGCTTGGGAGTCAGTATTAATCCATCAAAAACAAGCCCGCCCCTGTCGGTAGGCAGGGATAATTTTTAAACACCTCTTTGTAACCTCCGGGTATTGCTCTTTTTCTTTGTAATAAACCTTTCTTTTTTTTGACTTCCCGAAGACCCGGATATCTGATACAGGCCTGATTCTCTTATAGGGTTGTATAAAAACAACTTCATAATCAAATAGTTTGTGTTTGCGTGTTAATACTGAAAATCCCATAGCATTTTAAACTAAAATGTGCCGACCTTGATTGTTAATAAATTATTACTAATTTTGGTCTCCTCCTTTTATTAGGGTAGTTTATTACAATTGAATTTACGCGTAACATTTAATCGAAAAAGCTAAATTAAAATGAAAGTTTATAAATCTGATCAAATCCGCAACATAGCCTTAATCGGAAATGCCGGCAGTGGGAAAACCACCCTTGCAGAGGCTATGCTCTTCGAGGGTGGAGTAATTAACAGGAGAGGTGACGTTAACAGTAAAAACACTGTTTCAGACTATAACGCTATCGAACAGGGGTTTGGCAATTCCGTTTTTTCTTCCGTTTTGCATACCGAATGCAACGACAAGAAAATAAACATACTGGATACTCCCGGCATGGACGACCTTTGTGGCAGTGTTGTTGCTTCACTTGAAGTCACCGGGTTGGGGCTAATGGTAATAAATACATCAAACGGGGTTGAAGCCGGTACTGAGGCTGCTGGCCGCCATGCCGACAAAACAAATACTCCACTGGTATTTATTTTTAACCAACTGGATCATGAAAATACAAATTTCGACCAGGCATTAGACCAGTGCCGCTCTTCTTTTGGCAAGAAGGTAACTGTTGTTCAATACCCCGTTGACGCCGGGCCCGGCTTCAGTTCTATTATTGATGTCCTAAAGATGAAAATGTTTAAGTATGGCCCCGATGGCGGGAAGCCGGAAATACTTGATATCCCCGAACCGGAAATAGAAAAGGCCGAAGAACTTCATAATGAACTGGTCGAAATGGCTGCTGAAAATGAAGAAGCACTCATGGAACTTTATTTCGACAAAGGCTCCCTTACCGAAGATGAAATGCGGCAGGGGATGAAATTAGGAATGCTTCAGCGCGACCTTTTCCCTGTATTTTGTACTTGTGCGAAGAAGAACATAGGCGTTGGCCGCCTGTTGGAATTTATCTCCAATATAGCCCCGGCTCCTGCAGAGATGCCTATGCGCGAAATAATAAAAGGGAGAGAGGTAAAAATGGAAGAACATGAAAAACCCAGTATTTTTGTTTTTAAAACTTCCATAGAATCCCATGTAGGCGAAATAACCTATTTTAAGGTGATGTCGGGAAAAATTACGGAAGGCCTCGACCTTATCAATTCTAAAAATGGGAACAAAGAGCGTTTATCCCAGATTTTTGTTTCAGCAGGGAAAACCAGGACGAAAGTCGCAGAAATGGTTGCCGGGGATATTGGCTGCACCGTAAAGCTTAAAGACACAAAATACAACAGTACACTTTCTGAAAAAGGCGATGAAATAGAATTTGCTCCGATAGGCTATCCAGCCCCAAGAATGGATATTGCAATAAAAGCGGTTAACGATGCTGACGATGAAAAAGTCGGAGAAGTCCTTAGCAAGATTAAATACGAAGACCCGACATACATTGTTGGATATTCAAAAGAGTTGAAACAACTGATAGTTAAGGGCCAAGGCGAATACCACCTCAATATTTTGAAATGGATTTTCGACAATGTCTATAAAATTGACATTGAGTTCAAAACCCCAAAAATCCCTTACCGCGAAACAATTACTAAAGCAGAACAGGCTGATTACCGCCACAAAAAACAATCGGGTGGAGCAGGGCAATTCGGAGAAGTCCACATGCTGATTGAACCATATACAGAAGGGTCGAAACCTAAATCAATGCTGGCCCTGAACGGTAAAGAATATAAATTGTCGTTACGCGATGTACAGGAACACCAGCTCCCATGGGGAGGAAAACTGGTTTTCTGCAATTGTATTGTAGGAGGGTCGATCGATGCACGTTTCCTGCCTGCAATACTGAAAGGTATTATGGAGAAAATGGAAGAAGGGCCTCTTACCGGGTCGTATGCCCGTGATATCTATGTTTATGTATACGATGGCAAAATGCACCCTGTCGATTCTAACGAGATATCTTTCAAACTGGCAGGGCGGAATGCGTTCAGCCAGGCATTCAAAACTGCCGGTCCAAAAATCCTGGAGCCTATTTACGACCTGAATATTTGGGTGCCGGCCGACCGCATGGGTGATGTAATGAGCGACCTGCAAGGCCGGCGTGCCTTGATTATGGGGATGGGTTCGGAAAAAGGTTTTGAGAAAATTACCGCTAAAGTACCATTGAAAGAGATGAATAGATACAGTACTTCGTTGAGCTCATTAACCGGAGGCCGCGGCTTATTTGAGATGTCATTCTCAAATTATGAGAAAGTCCCGGCCGATGTGCAGGATGAATTGCTGAAAGCTTACGAAGCCGAACAGAAAGAAGATTAATCATGTTCTTAAATATAACTAAACTATTTATTATGCCCCGGATAGCTTATCCGGGGCATCTTTTTGAAGATGCCGGCTTAGCCTGAAGAATTCAGGTTAGGTATAAACATCTTTTTTTTTATACTGAAGTTGTTTAACTTTAAACAACCTCGGTAATTATAGAATTAAAGCTTTAAATATGTCAGGACACAGTAAATGGTCAACCATAAAAAGGAAAAAAGGGGCAGCCGATGCCAAACGTTCGAAAATGTATTCAAAGCTCTCAAAAGAGCTCACTGTAGCTGCACAACTGGGCGGCCCCGATGAGAGTACTAATCCGCGTTTACGCCTTGCCATCCAGAATGCAAAAGGGGTGAACATGCCCAAAGATGTAATCCAGCGGGCAATTAACAGGGCTGATAAAGACCTTTCCAATTTTGAAGAGATGAACTTTGAGGGGTATGGCCCCGGAGGGGTTGCAATATTTGTAGAATGCCTTTCGGATAATAAAAACCGGACCGTTGGCAGCGTAAGGTCTTATTTCACCAAGCAAAACGGGGCATTGGGTACGAACGGGTCGCTCAACTTTATTTTTGACAGGAAAGGGATTTTTACGGTGTTGAAAACAGGCGATTTCGATTTAGAGGAATTTGAGCTGGAAATGATCGATGCCGGGGCTGAAGATATTGAGGACGCAGACGGTACAATCATCATAACCACAGCCCTTGAAGACTTTGGGAAGGTCTCAAGAAAATTGGAAGAAATGGGCATTGAGCCCGAAAGCCAGGAGCTGCAACGTATCCCGAACAGCACCACTACACTGGATATTGAAACGGCAAAACAAGTATTAAAACTGATTGATAAACTGGAAGATGACGATGATGTGCAAAAAGTTTTCCACAACCTTGAAATGACCGATGAATTATCGGAAGCCCTCGGCGAAGGCTAACCAGGTTGCAAGAAAAGGTATTCAGGGTATCAGATAATATTAAGAGACTGTCTAAAAATAAAATTTAAACAGTCTCTAAGTTGTTCTTTTTTGATCATTTTAAATTATATTTGCAACCTCAATCATTTATTGATGATGAAGAAAGTTTTAGCCTTCTGCCTGGCTCTATTGGCCAGCCACATATTGCCCGCACAACAATCCTTTACCGGAAAGGAAGAGGAATCAAAAGACTTGCCCGAAATCATTAAAAACCTGAATATAAAGCAGGACCCCCGCCTCACCAATATGCTTAAATGGCACATTGAAAACAACCTGAAAAAGAATGGTGCTGACGGTTTCAGGGTTGAGATTTTTACTTCCTCAGATAGTGATGCACTGGAAAAATCACTTCAGGTAAAAAAAGAATTCTTAGTAATGTATCCCGAAACAGATGTCCATATAAAATATAATGCCCCCGATTTTAAAGTAAGGGTTGGAGATTTCAGGACCAGGAACGAAGCTTTGAGATTGCAAAAGCTCCTGGGAAGTAAATATCCGAACTCATTTATTGTTGAAGATATTATCAGGTTCCCAAAACTAATGGGGAAAGAATAAAACAAGCTTTTTGAAATGAGTGAACTTATTAAACATGAATGTGGAATTGCTTTAATCAGGTTGTTAAAGCCTCTTGAATATTACAAAGAAAAATACGGGACGTGGGAATATGGCTTGAACAAACTGTATTTGCTCATGGAGAAGCAGCACAACAGAGGGCAGGACGGCGTTGGGATTGTGAGCCTGAAAATAAATTTAGGGCCCGGCAATGAATACATCCACCGTTACCGTTCCATTAAGCAGAGTCCGATAAAAGATGTTTTTGATAAGGTTAATAAAAGCTATAAAAAAGCTTTAAAAGCCAAGGGTGCCGACATTGATAATAATGACTGGGCATATAAAAACCTGCCGTTCTCAGGAGAACTGTACCTGGGGCATCTGAGGTACGGGACTTTTGGGCGAAATAGTATTGCCTTTGTGCATCCTGTTACCCGCCAAAATAACTGGAAGTCGAGGAACCTGGTACTGGCAGGCAATTTTAACCTGACCAATACCGATGAACTCTTCCAACGGTTGTTAGAATTGGGGCAGCACCCAAAAGCTTACACCGATACGGTAACGGTACTCGAAAAAGTAGGCCATTTCCTGGACGAGGCAAACCAGTTCCTGTTCAGGAAATATAAGAATGAAGGGTACAGCAACGAAGAAATATCTCCGTTGATTGAAGAGAACCTCGACCTCCAGGACATTCTCGAACATGCTTCTAAAGACTGGGATGGGGGGTACGCGATTGCCGGGCTTATCGGCCATGGCGATGCATTTGTGATTCGCGACCCCTGGGGGATCAGGCCGGCACATTATTACTCTGATGACGAGATCGTTGTGGTCGCTTCCGAACGGCCGGTGATCCAGACCGTTATGAATGTCTCTTATAATGCAATATGTGAAATAAAGCCCGGCGAAGCATTGGTCGTCAAAAAAGACGGCCGGATCAGTAACGAAATGATCCGGGTCCCTCATAAAAGGAAGTCATGCTCGTTCGAACGGATTTATTTTTCCCGGGGCAGCGACCGTGATATTTACCGCGAAAGGAAGGAATTAGGGAAACTGCTTACTCCAATCATCCTGGAAACAGTGAAATATGATTTTGAGAATACCGTGTTTTCATACATCCCAAACACATCGGAAACCGCCTTTTATGGGATGATGAAAGGGATACGTGAGTACCTGGTCGACTGGAAAATCCAACACATCAAAGAAAAAAACGGGTCGCTTACAGACGACCAGATAAAGGAGATAATCTCCATTGAGCCGCGTATGGAGAAAATCGCGATAAAGGACGTGAAACTACGTACATTTATTGCCGATGATGCCAGCAGGGACGACCTGGTTGCCCATGTTTATGATGTGACATACGGGATTATTAAAAATGGGGAAGACACACTGGTAATCATTGATGATTCAATTGTGCGGGGGACTACTCTTAAAAACAGTATTATTAAGATACTTGACCGGCTGAGCCCGAAAAAAATCATCGTGGTGTCGTCGGCACCGCAAATCCGTTACCCCGACTGTTATGGTATAGATATGGCAAGGCTGGATAAGTTCATTGCTTTTAATGCGGCAATAAAGTTGCTTGAAGATACCGGGCAGCAACAAATTATAGATGAGGTATATAAAAAATGCAAAGAGCAGGAGAACCTGCCCAAAGAGGAAATCGTCAACTATGTAAAAGAGGTATACCGCCCATTTTCCGATGAGGAGATATCAGCAAAAATAACGGAATTATTAAAACCCGAAGATTGTAAGGCTGAAGTGGGGATTGTCTATCAGTCGGTTGAAAACCTGCACAAAGCCTGCCCCAATGATAACGGCGACTGGTATTTCACCGGCGATTATCCGACACCTGGCGGCAACAGGGTTGTGAATGCTTCATTCATCAATTTCATAGAAGGGAAAGACCGGCGGGCATATTAAACTGAATTTATCGCCTCAACAGGGTTCATGCGTGCCGCTGAGAAAGCAGGGATCAGCCCTGCCATAAACCCTATAATACCGGAAATCAGTAATCCCAGGATAATGTTTGCTGCGGTTAATGAAATGGCCATATCAGAAAAATAACTGAATATTTTTGCCCCTATAAAAATTAAAAATAACCCGGCAAATCCACCAATAACGGATAGTACGATTGCTTCAAAAATAAATTCAAATAAAATGAAATACCGTTTTGCCCCTAATGCTTTTTGAATGCCAATAAGCTTGGTACGCTCTTTCACCGATACGAACATGATATTGGCAATGCCAAACCCGCCAACTACAATCGAAAAGCCGCCAATAATCCAGCCTGCTATGTTAATTATTTTAAAAAGCTTGTCGAAGTTATTGGAGATCAGGCTGACCTCGTTCATGGCAAAGTTGTTTTCTTCCATCGGTTTCAGGTTTCGTATTGCGCGCATTATCCCTGTTAGTTCAGCAATAAATTCATCCCGGTCGCTATTTACTTTTGCTTTAACACAAATAGTTTGCCCCCTGTTGCGGTTACGTATGTCGACCATTGTTAAAGCATGAGATGCAGGTATATGAATCCGTTTATCCATGCTTGTTTTGAACATATCTTGCCCCGACCTGGTATAAACCCCTATAATCCTGAATTTATGCCCCTGGAATTTTATTATTTTGCCTACCGGGTCCACATCCTCAAATAGTTTACCTGCAATTTCACTTCCTATAACCGCAACAGGCGCCCCCGAATTCATTTCCGATTCGGTAAAATACCTCCCCTTTTCAATATCCAGGCTCCAGACATCCAGCAGGGCATACGAAGTAGCTAATATCTCAGTATTTTCCACTTTACTGTTTTCGTACTGCACCGTGCGGTTATAGCCAAATAAAAAGGCAGCATTGCTGGCCAGCCTCGACCTCTTTAACAATTCTTCGTTTTCTTTAATTGTCGGCACCGGGCGGTTCATGTATCTCCACCAGGGGTATTCGGTTTCACCTTCGGGAGGTGCCCATGGCCATTTTTGAATATAAACCATATTGTTGCCTAATGAGTTGAGGCTGTCCCTGATATACTTCTCAAGTGAGTCGATTACAGTAAATACAGATATGATAGCAAAAATTCCAATCGTGATGCCCAGTAAAGAAAGAAAAGTGCGTAATCTATTTACTTTTAATGAGTTGTAAGCAAAGCTAAAGCTTTCAACAATCAACTTTATTAGTAAGATTATTCTCATCTTTACCTGGGATTATATCTGTTGCCATCCAATAATCTTAACAAGATTAGTATTAATTTTCAAATTGGCAATTTGAATTTCATGGTAACCTCTCCTGTCTCTTTATCCACTTTTATTGATTGGTTCTCTATTCCCATGTCTTTCCCTGTTGACATTTTGAACATTCCTGCTAAAAACTGCACCCCGTGATTCATCACCTGCTCCAGTTCTTCAACTTTAGGGTTTTGCACCTGCCCACCCGGCAGGCTGGTTTCTCCATTTCCATTTGCACTACTTATCCGGCTATGTGGCTCTTGTTCCATGTCGTCACCAGAAAAATCTAATTCCCCCGCAGCCTGCTCCCCCACTCCTGTTTCATGTAACTTCCCGGTTGGGGCATCAGGTGTGGGCATAGCCTCCTCTTCAACCGGCCATTTTTCGGTTTCAGCAACAAATTCTTCTAATTGCTGGATAAATTGCGAACGCCCTTTGGTGCTAAAATCAACGAAATCGTTATTTGCATTATCGCCTAATACGCCATCAAAAAGACTTTGTTTAACAAGCAGCCCGGAAGCAATCTGTTGTTCAATAGAGTTACGTGTGATAAAGTTGAATATAGTAAGTTTGTTGCTTTTTTGCCCTAACCTGTCGATTCGCCCGATTCGTTGGTTCTTTTTTGCCGGATTCCACGGAAGCTCAAAATTTATAAGGATATCAGCCATCTGAAGGTTCAATCCGGTGCC
>UOEP01000005.1_pt1 | contig 13033 bp, 9 predicted proteins | sample 1989931 | NCBI WGS metagenome assembly UOEP01 (sample SAMEA4712198, study PRJEB27164) | hydrothermal vent metagenome | biome: marine basaltic hydrothermal vent biome; feature: marine hydrothermal vent; material: mineral | place: Pacific Ocean | collected 2011-06-14/2011-07-23 | depth 1691 m
AATAAATACGATGGCTTACCTCGTGTTGATATACTTCGAAACCTGAAAGCCACGGTATTATTTCTATCGGTTGAGCCACTTCTTGAAGATTTAGGTGAAATAGATTTAACAAATATCGATTGGGTGATTGTTGGCGGCGAAAGTGGTAACCAAGCCAGACCTATGGATAAGACTTGGGTTGAGAATATAAAAACTCAATGCGATAATGAGGACGTTGCTTTCTTTTTCAAACAATGGGGAACCTGGGGGGCAGATAAGGTAAAACGCAATAAAAAAGTAAATGGAAAGGAACTAAATGGTAAGGTTTGGCAAAATTATCCAGAAATAATTGAGAAAAAGTTTGAGCTGGTCTAAAATACTAAACTATAGACGGGCTAATTGATTTCAAAGATGGATAAAACCTATAAATAAATACGCGCAACATTTTGTAAAGCTTGAATTTATGAAAGCACATTTAGAGGTTTTTCAAAATGAAAGTGCAAATAAAGGGATTGAATTCATTATTAAAAATAAGTTTGGGAATTATCATGAAATATACTTGCAACCAATTAATTTAGAGAAAGATAGAAGTGTGAAAATTCCGAAACAAGATTTAGGAGAACCAAATGATAAATTATGGATAGCATTGGTTTTACTTATGAAAGAAACTGAACCAGTTTTATACTTAATACCTTCAATAACCTTAACCAAACCAGATAATTACATTTTTATTGAAAATGAACAGGGAGAACATTTCAGTTATTTATCTAATTGGGAAATAAAAGTGTTCACAAAGGCAATACCTGAACTCAGTAAATATGAATTCGCTAACATGAAACAAAAACTTCAATAAGCAGATATTCAGGCAATTAAATAACGAATTAATATTATTAATCGAAGTAGGTATTTGCTGTGTAAATGCGCGTAGGCCTGAAGAAAATGCGGGCAAGGGTAGGGGTGAAACAAAGTTCACGAACACACCTTTAAAAATTAATAATAATGTGTTCGTAATTGGCATTTAGGCTGTAGTAGCCGTAATACGGAAGCCGTTAAAAATGCCAAGAGCGCGGGGATAGCTTTATCTTCTTCTTGATTCTTTTGTTTATTTTTCTCATCAAGGAGAAAAGTAAAATGAGCTTGCGAATTACACCGAATACCATAAAAATCAATTATTTTAATGAGGTGGAATGCCAGTCCGGCACGAGGACAAAACAATAATACATTATGAAGCACATGCGGATTAGCAGTTTCTAAAAGCGCAGACTTAATATGAATTATAGGGAAAACATTTCGCCAGGAAGCACTGTATAAACTTTTACATAAAATCTTTAACGATATCGGACTAGCGTCACGATATCTGATTTTATGCAAACCAGCAGAGCTGGGCGTATTATCAATAGAATTCCAAAATAAACAATTTTACACGTTTGTCCTATAATTGATATTAAGTTAAATAGGATATGTGTAAAAAAGAGGGATTTTTATCCCCCCCCCTTTTTATATGTTTATTTATAGATTTTTTATCTTATCATCTATTTCCTTGTATTTATCCATATTTTTCATACGGTAATATAAGTTTTTCAATGATTCGAGTGTGGATAAATCTTTGTCATTTAATTCATAGCATTTCTCCATGTATGGTAATGCTTTATTAAACCAAACATCTGCTTTAGCTTTTTCTTCTTCATACTTTTCAGGTTGATTGGTTGGCACAGCGTTTGCGACTTCAATCTGTTTCACTCCTTTATTGTAATACAAAGCACCGAGGTTATAATACGAGTTGAAATCATCGTCTTTCAGTTCGATAGCTTTCTTATATGCTATAATTGCTTCCTCCTGGTTGCCCAACTGGTCGTACAATGAACCTTTTGCAAAATAGAATGATGCATTTCCCGGGTCTTTTTCAATAGCCAGTTTCAGGTATTCCATTGCATCGTTTGGCCTATCGCTATTTAAGTAAATATTAATCATTTTAACGATAATCCCATTGTCTTCGGGATATTTCAGAAAACCTTCTTTAAGGGCTTCCAGCGAATTTAAGGTGTCTTTCATTAATTCGTAGGCATTGGATATCAGCAGGTGTGTCCTGGCCCCGTTATAGCCATATTTTGCCGCTTCTTTATAATATTTAATTGCTTTATCGTAGTTTTCTGCATTGTATGCAGCCAACCCTGCATTAAAAAGTATAACTGTATCAATTATGTCCGGATTATCAGCTTTAATAATAGGGACTTCCTCTAATTCAAGGATTTGTTCAAATGTCTGCAAGGCAAGGTTATAATCCTGTGAGCTGAATGCTTCGACTGCCTGATTTGTGAAATCTGTTGTAAGGAGGGTAAGTTTTATTTTAATACTTTTATCGTACCGGTGCTTTGTGTCAAGCTCAAGGGCCTTTTTGTACGATTTGAGTGCTTCTGTCAATGGGTCTTTTACCAATTTCTTGATATTTTCATCTTTTGACTGGTAAATAGCCTGGTAAATCTCTCCCCTGACTTCCCATGTACGTGGCCAGGCTATCGACTTTGCTGCTTTTGCATTATTAGGGTCGACAGTAATTTCAATGGTCTCCAATGCTTTATCAAGTTTCCCCATATCTTTAAAACTAAGGGCACTTGCAACTTTCCCTTTTTGGGCAGAAACTGCACTTACAGTAACAATTAAGATTAGTATGACTATTAATTTTTTCATTAGTAATGTTTTAAAATTATATTTTGCTGCAAATTTATATGAATATTATTCTTATTCAAATTAAGAACCCGATAATCATTAATTTATTCTTGTTTTATTTCAGTGTCATCGCTATCTGATTTGTTATCAATAGATTCTGTATCACCATCAATAGATTCAACCTCTTCTTCAGGGATGCTTACCCTGGCTACAGAAGCTATAATATCCTCCTCTTTCAGGTTGATGAGCCTTACTCCCTGGGAAGCCCTCCCAATTACAGGGATTTGTGAAACTGCCAACCTTATAGTTAACCCCCCCTGGGTTATTATCATAAGGTCGTTGGTGTCAATAACACTCTTCATAGCTATCAGGCTCCCCGTTTTCTTAGTTATATTGATGGTTTTTACACCTTTGCCCCCCCGGTTTGTAATCCGGTAATCACTAATTTGAGAACGTTTCCCATACCCATTTTCAGAGATCACAAGAATATTTTCGCTTTCACCTTCAACACAAACCATGCCAATAACTTCATCATCCTGATTACCAAGGGTTATCCCTCTTACACCAGAAGCTGTCCGGCCAATAGCCCTAACTTTATTTTCATTAAACCTGATTGCTTTCCCACTTTTAACAGCCATTAAAATCTCGTGGTTCCCATTGGTCAGCCGTGCTTCCAGTAATTCATCCCCCTCTTTAATTGTAATGGCATTTACGCCATTTTGCCTTGGGCGCGAATAAGCTTCGAGGGTCGTTTTTTTGATAACCCCCTTTTTAGTGCATAAAATAATATAGTTATTGTTGATAAATTCTTTATCAGTTAATGTTTTTACATTGATGTAAGCTAAAATTTTATCGTCAGGTTCAATGTTCAGTATATTTTGAATGGCCCTCCCTTTTGACAACCTGCTCCCTTCGGGTATCTGGTATACTTTCAACCAGAAACACCTCCCGTTTTTAGTGAACAGCAATAATGTGTTGTGCATCGATGCGATAAACATGTGCTCCAGGAAGTCTTCATCGCGGGTTGAGCCGCCTTTTGAGCCGACCCCTCCCCTCCCCTGGGTCCTGAATTCGGTCAGAGGCGTACGTTTTATATACCCCAAATGCGAAATGGTTATGACCATATCTTCATCGGCATAAAAATCTTCAGGGTTAAACTCTTCGGCATTCGGTATCAATTCAGAACGCCGTTCATCCCCAAATTTTTCTTTTATTTCAAGCAATTCTTCTTTTATAATATTCATTCTAAACGGCTCGTCGTTCAGGATGGTTTTATAATGTTCAATTTGCTTCATTATTTCTTCGTACTCCGCATGGAGTTTTTCCTGTTCAAGCCCTGTTAACTGCCTTAAGCGCATCTCTACGATAGCCTTTGCCTGTACCTCGCTTAGTTCAAATCGCCCAATAAGCCTGCTTCTTGCTTCGTCAGGGGTTTTCGATGAACGTATAATTGCAATGGCCTCATCAATATTGTCGCTGGCAATAATAAGGCCTTCGAGGATATGCGCCCTTTTTTCTGCTTGCTCCAGTTCGTATTTGGTACGCCTGACAACCACCTCATGCCGGTGTTTAACAAAATATATAATTAAATCCTTGAGGTTAAGCATCTTAGGGCGGCCGTTTACAAGGGCGATATTATTTACATTAAAAGTAGTTTGTAACGCAGTATATTTATATAGTTTATTCAAAACCACATTACTCATAGCGTCCCTTTTCAGGTCGTAAACAACCCGCATACCATCCCTGTCAGACTCATCGTTGACATTCGAGATACCTTCTATTTTCTTTTCATTGATAAGGAAGGCTGTTTTTTGGATCATTTCGGCCCTGTTGACCAAATAAGGAATCTCCGTTATAACAATTCTTTCTTTGTTGCCATCATTCTCAATATGCACTTTCCCGCGAAGTACTATTCTCCCTTTACCGGTTTCAAAGGCATCTTTCACACCCTGGTACCCATAAATAATCCCCCCTGTTGGGAAATCAGGGGCAATAATTATATTACTCAACTCCTCAATACTGATTTCGCGATTGTCAATATAAGCTATTATTGCGTCAATCGTATCCGACAAATTATGTGGCGCCATGTTGGTAGCCATCCCTACGGCAATCCCTGACGCCCCATTGATCAATAGGTTGGGTATCCGTGTGGGTAAAACTGTCGGCTCATTCAGCGACTCATCAAAATTGGGCTGGAAATCTACCGTATTCTTATCAAGGTCGGACAGGGTAAGCTCTGCAATTTTTGTTAACCGGGCTTCCGTATAACGCATAGCTGCCGGGCTGTCACCATCAACAGACCCATAATTCCCTTGGCCGTCTACCAGAGGGTATCTTAACGACCAGTTTTGTGCCATTCTGACCATGGTAAAATAAACGGACGAATCGCCATGTGGGTGGTACTTACCAAGTACTTCTCCCACGATCCTTGCCGACTTTTTATAAGAGCGGTTAGAAAACACGCCTAATTCGCTCATCCCGTACAATACCCTGCGGTGTACAGGCTTCAACCCATCCCTTACATCTGGCAATGCCCTTGACACAATTACTGACATTGAATAATCAATGTAAGCAGTTTTCATCTGTTCTTCAATATTGATCCTGATAATTTTTTCACCTTCAGTCATTTATATCTCCTTTCAATCATAAATATTTTTAATATTCAAAGACCCACAAAAATAGTAAAATACTCAATTATATTACTATAATTATGAGGTGTTTGTGTGTAATAGGCCCGGAAAATATCAACATATTAACTGACATTATTGCAGAAAAAAACAGTATATTTAATAACTTCTTTCAAAATTTAGAAATAGCCTTTTATTTTTTACGTATTTTAGTGTTTTAACTTTTAGGAATAATATTTGTTATCTGATAAGAAAATAATTAAAACAATATGGAATCTCAATTTTCACCAAGGATAAAAGATATAATAGCGTACAGCCGGGAAGAAGCAATCAGGCTTGGAAACGACCACATTGGGCCGGAGCATTTATTCTTAGGGATACTTAGGGACGGAGAAGGGATTGCTACGGATATCCTGGAGGCACTGGGTATTAACCTGGGCGCTTTTAAAGTAGAATTGGAAAATAAGATACGGACGGACAAAGAAATTGCTCCCCGGGCCGAACTGCATTTGTTAAAATCTACCGAAAAAGCATTGAAAATAATTTACCTTGAAGCAAGGGCTTTTAAAAGTGCGACGGCCAACAGCGGGCACCTGCTGTTATCTATCCTAAAAGATAATGAATGCCTGGTTACGCACATGCTCAACGATTATGGGGTAAACTATTACATAGTGAAGTCGCAACTCCAGGATTACAAACACATTGAGGCTAAATCGGATTTCCCCGAGCAGGATGACGATGACCCTGAAGATTCATTTACCGGGAGTTCCGGCACATCGTCATCCGGCAAGGTGGCTGCAGGAAAATCCGAGACGCCTGTATTGGATAATTTTGGCATGGATATAACCAAGCTGGCAGAAGAAAACAGCCTGGACCCGATTGTTGGCAGGGAAAAAGAAATCGAACGCCTGGCACAGATTTTAAGCCGCAGGAAAAAGAACAACCCTATATTGATAGGTGAACCGGGGGTAGGGAAATCGGCTATTGCCGAAGGGCTGGCTTTGCGTATAGTCCATAAAAAGGTATCGCGTATTTTGTTTGACAAACGGGTGATCAGCCTTGATATAGCATCAATTGTTGCCGGCACAAAATACAGGGGGCAATTTGAAGAGCGCATGAAAGCCATCCTGAATGAATTGTCGAAAGTTTCTAATGTTATTCTCTTCATTGACGAGATACATACGATAGTTGGCGCCGGAGGTGCTACCGGGTCGCTTGATGCCGCCAATATGCTGAAGCCTGCCCTGGCAAGAGGTGAAATACAGTGCATTGGGGCTACTACCCTTGACGAATACAGGCAGCATATTGAGAAGGATGGGGCATTGGAGCGCCGCTTCCAGAAAATAATGGTCGAACCAACTTCAATAGAGGAAACAATTGATATCCTCAACAATATAAAAATACGTTACGAAGACCACCATAACGTTACCTATACGAAAAAAGCAATTGAAGGGTGCGTAAGACTCACAAGCCGCTACATTACCGACCGTTATTTACCCGATAAAGCCATAGACGCGCTTGACGAGTCTGGCTCCAGGGTACACATATCAAATATTAATGTGCCTGAAAAAATTGTTGAACTTGAAGAAAAGATTGAAGCTGCCAAAGTAAAAAAGATAGCTGCTGTTAAAAGCCAGAATTTTGAATTGGCGGCAAATTTCCGCGACAAAGAGAAAAACCTCCTGGTGCTTCTTGACAAAGAAAAAGAAGAATGGGAGAAAGAACTGATAAACCACCGCGAAACAGTTGACGAGCATAAAGTTGCAGAGGTAGTTGCCATGATGTCGGGTGTCCCGGTACAGCGGATTGCACAAGCCGAAGGCAAGCGCCTGATGAATATGAAGGACGACCTCAAAGGCAAGGTTATAGGGCAGGACGAGGCTATCCAAAAAATCGTGAAAGCCATCCAGCGTAACCGGGCAGGCTTGAAAGACCCGAACCGCCCTATCGGCTCATTTATATTCTTAGGGCCAACAGGTGTTGGGAAAACACAGCTTGCCAAAGTACTTGCCACCTACCTGTTCGACAGCGTAGACTCGTTGATCAGGATTGATATGAGCGAGTATATGGAAAAATTCTCTGTTTCAAGGCTTGTCGGGGCCCCTCCCGGATATGTTGGGTACGAGGAAGGCGGGCAATTGACAGAAAAGGTACGCCGGAAACCATATTGTGTTGTACTGCTTGATGAAATTGAAAAAGCCCATCCCGACATGTTCCACTTGCTGCTGCAATTGTTAGACGAAGGAAGGCTTACGGATAGCCTGGGGAGGAAGATCGATTTTAAAAATACAATCATTATTATGACTTCCAATATCGGGACACGCCAATTGAAAGATTTTGGAAGGGGCGTAGGTTTTTCAACCGGCAAGCATGAAGATGATAACGAACATGCAAAATATGTTATCCAGAAGGCTCTGAAAAAGGCATTTGCCCCTGAGTTTTTAAATAGGATTGATGATGTTGTTATGTTTAATGCCCTAAGTAAGAGCGATATATATAAGATTATTGATATTGAGATAAAAGATTTGTACGACAGGGTTGAAGCATTGAATTATAAATTAAAAATATCAACTGCCGCAAAAGATTTTATTTCGGAAAAAGGGTACGACCCGCAATTTGGGGCACGCCCGTTAAAAAGGGCTATTCAGAAATACCTGGAAGACGAAATGGCAGAGATAATAATAAATGCTTCAGTAACCGAAGGTGATACAATCTCGGTCGGGCTCGATAAAAAATCTGAGAAGCTGCGTATCCGGATACTTTCTTCCAAAACAAATAAACAGGTAAAGGAGAGCAACAGGAAGCAAAAAATATAGCAGGGAAGGCCACTTTACAGGTGGCCTTTTTTTATCTGAAGTTGTTTAAAGTTAAACAGGGAATCTACGAAAACAATGATTCTACAAATTCCTTCCTTCGGAATATTTGCAGGTCCTCTAATTTTTCGCCGATCCCAATATATTTTACCGGGATTTTAAACTGGTCTGAAATGCCTATCACAACACCGCCTTTGGCAGTACCGTCAAGTTTTGTAAGTGCAAGCGCAGTAACATCGGTAGCCTTTGTAAAGTGTTTGGCTTGTTCAAAAGCATTTTGCCCGGTCGAGCCGTCCAGGATCAGCAATACCTCATGGGGCGCATCAGGCACAACCTTTTTCATCACCGATTTTATTTTCGTCAGTTCATTCATCAGGTTGACTTTATTATGTAAGCGCCCGGCAGTGTCGATTATTACCACATCCGCCCCATTTGATTTGGCCGAAGAGAGTGCATCATAAGCAACAGATGCCGGGTCGGCACCCATTTTTTGTTTGATAATGGGTACCCCTACCCTGTCAGCCCATATTTGCAACTGGTCGATTGCCGCAGCCCTGAAGGTGTCCGATGCCCCTAAAACAACTTTCTTCCCTGCCTCCTTAAAGTTGTAGGCAAGCTTCCCAATAGTAGTGGTCTTCCCAACGCCATTTACGCCCACAACCATTATAACATAAGGCCCACCTGTTCCAGGGAGTTCAAACCCTGAGGCATCTTCAGCATTATTCTCTTTAAGTAAAGCTGCTACCTCATCTTTTAGTATACCTTTCAATTCATTAATGCCCAGGTATTTATCCTGGGATACCCTTCTCTCAATACGTTCGATTATCCTGAGGGTCGTATCAACGCCAACGTCAGATGAAATCAATACCTCCTCCAGGTTATCAAGTACCTCATCGTCAACTTTCGATTTCCCAACAACGGCACGGCTGAGCTTTTTAAAAACACTCTCCTTTGTCTTAGACAACCCCATATCGAGGCTTTCCTTCTTGCTTTTGGTGAAATTTCCGAATAAACCCATAATTTACTGAATAACAGGATATAAAATTACAACTTTCCCCCTTTACTTTTGTATTTTGCTATTGAAAAAAAAAGCCTTCATCAAACGATGAAAGCTTTCTTGAATAGCTAGTGTCGTGTCACGCATAAAGCAATGCACCAAGTATCGTTATTTTCTATTTTCCCTTTATAATAAAAAGACTCACGTAGCTACTACGGCTATGCTTACTTTGTCTTATTTTTGAAAATATTTTTTCACCTCATCATTCGGGATGATATTCTCTTTAAAAGAATAAGCACCGGTTTTTGGCGATTTTATCATCTTAATCACTTTTGCAAAACCTTTACCAGCACCTTTTTGTAGTGTTGCAACTGCCTTCTTTGCCATAACTAAAAATTATTTAATTTCTTTATGAACTGTGACTTTTTTCAGAATTGGATTATATTTCTTCAATTCCATGCGGTCGGGTGTATTTTTCCTGTTTTTAGTTGAAATATATCTTGATGTCCCCGGCATACCACTGTTTTTATGCTCTGTGCATTCTAGAATTACCTGGACCCTGTTTCCTTTCTTAGCCATCGTTTACGATATTTAATATTTATCAATATACCCTTTTCCCTTTGCGTTAGCAAGTGCCGTTTTAATACCGTTTTTATTTATAGTACGGATCCCGGCAGCAGATACTACCAGTGAAACCCAACGGTCTTCTTCCGGTAAATAAAATTTCTTTTTGAACAGGTTTACTTCAAACCTTCTTTTAGTCCGCCTTTTTGAATGAGATACATTGTTTCCCACCATAGCCTTTTTCCCTGTTATCTGACAAATTTTTGACATCTTTCGTAAAATTTCTTTTTCAATAAATTACACGCTCTCAAAACGGTTTGCAAAATAAATACATTTTTGCTAATATATCAAGTAGTTGCATGAATTTTTTATGGGAGTTTGAACAAATGGGTGTTAATAACAAAACTTTGATATTACTAAGTAATTGCTTAGATTTGTACAAAATGTATTTATGCCGAGGAATAAAGCATATAGCGAAGACATAGTATTAGAGAAAGCCATGCATGTTTTTTGGGGCAAAGGTTATGAAGCTACTTCTCTGCGCCTGCTGGAAAAAGAAATGGGCATTAACCAGTTTTCCATATATTCTTCATTTACAAATAAAAAAAACCTGTTCCTTGAATCGATCAGGAAATATCGTGAATATGTGAGCCGGAATGTGTATCAAAGTTTGTTGGGGAAAGATGCCGGGTTAGCTGAGTTAAAAGCTTTTTTCATGGAAAAGCGGGAAAATATAAATTTTAGGGGGTGCCTTGTTGTAAACACGGCTGCAGAGGTTGGAGCCAGGGATAAGTCAATAGCCAAAGAAGTAAACCTGTATTATGATTTTATCCGGGATATGCTGAGGAATGTTTTGCTGAATGCAAAAAAGAAAGGGGAAATCCCCCCTGACGTTGATATTGAAAAGTATGCCAACTTTTTCCTGGGGGTTATGCAGGGGCTTTCGATAGCATCAAAAACACTTAATGAAGGGCAAATAAAAGATTTTATATCAATAGCATTAATGAAGGTCGGGTAATTTTTTTGAATGGATACTAAACGAACGCTTTGAATTATTATAAATAAACGCTGATTAAAATCAAAAAAATGAAAACAAAAGTTTTATTGGCACTTGTTGCCGGTTTATTATTTTTTAATCCTTCGAAAATTATGGCACAACCCGGAAATAATGAAGGCAGCCCCGGCAAACTTGTGGTGCTATGGACAAGTGGCGACCCTTATGTTGCAGAGCGGGTTGCCCTGATGTACACCCATGCAGCCAAAACAGCTCATTGGTTTAGTGATGTAACCCTTATTATTTGGGGGCCTTCGGCGAAACTTGTTGCCGAAAATATTAAAATACAGGAAAAGGTGCAACAAATGCAAACCGATGGGGTGGTAATTGAAGCCTGTGTTGTTTGCGCCAATTCTTATGGGGTTGCCAATGACTTAAGAAAACTCGGGTTCGATGTTAAAGGCATGGGTAAACCGCTAACCGATTACCTGAAGAGCAGTGCAAAAGTTTTAACATTCTAAGGTTATTCCTTGCGCAACAGGCTTTTATAATAACTATTCAGCCAGCTGCTGCCTGAGAGGTACCCTAATTTTTCAAGGAAAAGCTCTGTTTTACGCAGGGTTTTTTTAAAATACTTTGGATTCTTATTAAAATTAAAGAACCCATGCACCTGGTTTTTATAGCCCACCAATTTGCATTTATTGCCGAATTGTTTCATAATGTTTTTAAACCGTACAACATTTTCATACGGAACTGTTGTATCGTCCTTGCCGTGCATAATTAAAGTAGGCGGAACCCCCTTTTTGATGTGGTGGACAGGGGAGATTTCAAATTCACGCCCCTTAAGTTTTTTTTGCCCATACCCCCTCTTCCCTGTATCTACAACCGGGTTAAACAGTACTAGTGCGTTAGGTGCCGGGGAAACAGCCATATTGTCGCTACTTTCGTTAACTGTTTCAATAGTGGCAGTGCAAGCCGCCAGGTGCCCCCCGGCTGAACCTCCGGCTGCAACTATTTTATTTTTATCGACACCCAGCTCATTTGCATTTTCCCTGATATAACGCATGGCCGAGTTCGCATCTTTTACGCATTCAAACGGCGATGTATTATGCCTGCTTTTAACACGGTAGTCAACGCAAAAAGCAACCATCCCCCTTGACGCCAAATACCTTGCCTGCAATTCGAAATGTTTGATGGTGCCGCTTACCCAGCCTCCCCCAAAGAAAAAGACAATAGCCGGTAATTTAGCATTGCCTTGTAATGAAGGGCGGTAAACCTCCATTGCCAACTTAACCGTATCAACTTGTTTATATACAAATGATTGGGTCTCCACTTCATAATGCTGGGCACTAACTTTTGTAAATAAGGCAATGAATGCCAATAATAAAAGCACCTGTTTTTTTTTCATTGTAACTCGCTGTTAGTCTATAGTTTAATTATCAGGTGGCATAAATAACCACGCCCTAAAAATAGTAAATTATAATTTATTACCCCCATTAATTCAACCAACCATCGCAGTTTAATTTTAAACAACTTTTTATAATAAAATATGTGGAATAAGCTCCAACAGCTATTATTTCCACAAGGAGTTGCTATATTTACTTCGCAAAATTTAAAATGCAGATTTTGGAAATTTTATTCGATACGGAACATCATTTTTTGTATGTAACGGCTTGTTTAATCGTTGCTGCAGGAATTACAGGTATTGTATATTACAGGAATAAAGAAACTGTTGAATTGGGGAAATGGCAAACAGGGCTGCTCCTTTTCCTCCGGTTTTCTTCTATTTTCTTCCTGGCAGTTTTATTGTTGTCGCCACTGGTAAAAACAATAAAACGCTTTGTGTATGCCCCGGAGGTTATCATTGCATTTGATAATTCTTCATCAATATTGGCAGTAAACGATTCAACAGGGCAAAAAGCAAAGGCCAACCAAATTTTAAATGAGCTAAACGCCGGGCTGGGGGGGGGATTCAGCCTTATAAATTATTCATTTGGGGAAGAAGCCAAATTAACCGGAAGCCTGCAATTGAATGAAAAAAAGTCGGATTACAGTAATTTAATCAGTACCGTTTATAATAATCATTTTAATGAAAATGTTGGTGCACTGGTTATTGTAGGCGATGGGATTTACAATAAAGGGGCTAATCCGTTGAGCGGCATACAAAAGCTTAATTTCCCGGTTTATACTGTTGGGCTGGGCGATACCAGTATCGTTAATGATTCAAAAATAGTGGGGATCCGCGTTAACCGGACAGCATTTTCGGGGAATCAGTTCCCTTTGGAAGTCGACCTTAGCCTCCATAATCCTGATAACCGTAACGTAAGCCTTAAGGTTTTCAATGGTAAAAAGCTTGTTAAGAGCCGCATGGTTAAACCAACCGGGGAAGATT
>UOEP01000147.1_pt1 | contig 12912 bp, 8 predicted proteins | sample 1989931 | NCBI WGS metagenome assembly UOEP01 (sample SAMEA4712198, study PRJEB27164) | hydrothermal vent metagenome | biome: marine basaltic hydrothermal vent biome; feature: marine hydrothermal vent; material: mineral | place: Pacific Ocean | collected 2011-06-14/2011-07-23 | depth 1691 m
CTAATGAATATTGCTACACCTCCACCAAGGTTAAGCGCCAATCCAAACGCCGAATATTTTTTGGCCCTCTCATTTTCAGGGAATACTTTTTGGAAAGCAGCACTAAAACCAATCCCTGCTTGTATTATTGGCCTGATACTTCCTTCAGCCGGGAAATAATATACAGCCGTGGGTACAATTAGGTTTGAAGTATACCGTTCCTTATATCCATCCTCATATTTTGTTGTTTTTAATGAAAATGTATTGTTTAGTATGACAGCTAAATCATTCATGATGAAATACCCAAATGATGGTTGGATAGTGACAGAATTCACAGTGTATTTATCATTAGTCTTGCCACCATAATCTTCCTTAATACTGGAAGATGTAGCAATAAGTCCGGCACCTCCGGCAATAATAAAATTCCCTTTCTCTGTTTGTGCATTAATTAGGCCCGGGAGTAACCCTACTAATAATAAAAACAAAATTCTTCTCATGATTTTTTATGTTTATTCAATATCATCTATTGGGTTTTTAAATTTAGCATGTTCCACAAACCCTATTTAATACTTTCCCGTAGTAAAACTTTATAGCATTAATCCTTTGGCTTTGTTGTGGAGACGCAATGTTTTTTTGTTCATTTAAGTCAGGATAATCAATAAATGCAACCCCGCTAATTGCAGTAAAAAAATCATTACGGTTAAAAGGAGATAGGATTTTTACGATCCACAAATGTTTGTGGGCCTCAGGTGGAAAGATTATTTGGGGCAATTGGTTCAAAACTTAGTTATTTTTTACCAAATATAGGCAATCCGATGTTTAGAATCAAAATATGTATAACCTGAATAATTATTTAGTTCATAAAAGAAACCAGGATTAACCCCTAAAAAAAATGCGCACAATCTACAGATTGTACGCATTCTGATAAAAACCTACTATTTATTGCAAAATATATAGTTTTCTTAGAAGCATTACTTAGCCTGAATAATTCAGGTTAGTATCTCAGCTTAGCAATTACAATTGTCGTCTGCGGCCTTCATACCTGCTTTCTTAAGTATCTTTTCCATCAGGCACCATTTGGTAAAAGCTGACTGGGCAAGATTCAACCCTACGAAAACTGTAAATAAGTACCACGTTTCATTGAGATAATACCCCAACGCCAAAGAAATAATAATAAAAACCCCTGCTATTAATTTGACTGCATCATTTATTGTCATTTTTTTCATGTTATGTAATTTAATAATAGTTTTTATTTCAGGTAAATAATGCCGGCTTTTGTGTTAGCCTGGGTATCAATCTGTTTAGCAAAAGAACGACTACTATTAGTTATCTTTTTTGATACTCCAGCCTCCCTTCAGCCCGAATATAAACCATACCAGGGCAACTGTACCTAAGGCAAAGATTGTATCCCCGATTATCCTCAGCCATTTAAGTGTTATGATATATGATTGTTGCTGGAACTCTGCCGAACGTGCATACCATAATCCTTCCTTTATACTGGCAACAGCTTGCGACAGGCCAATTGGCAGGACACTGATAAGCACCATTGCGGCCAGGCCAATATTAATGCTCCAGAACGCAAATTTTATCCAACGCTCTTTCCATACAACGTCTCTATTCATATCACGCAAAACAAAAAGCATCAGCCCGATGCCTAACATCCCGTAAACGCCAAACAAGGCTGTATGCCCATGGGCTGCCGTTGTATTCAGCCCCTGCATATAATATAAAGCTATCGGGGGGTTGATCAGGAACCCTAATAGCCCGGCACCCACAAGGTTCCAGAAAGCAACCGCAATAAAACTGTAAATAGGCCATTTGTATGCTTTTATCCATTTTGAGCTCCGGCTTATCCTCAGGTTGTCAAAAGCTTCAAAACCCATTAAAACCAGTGGAACTACCTCGAGGGCACTAAAGGTAGCCCCAAGTGCCATCACCGCAGTTGGCGTACCGGTAAAATAAAGGTGGTGGAATGTGCCCAGTATACCGCCGGTCAGGAAAATTACAGTTGTGAATAATACCGCTGTTGTTGCTGTTGCCGCTTTAATAATCTGTAAACGGACAAACAGGAAGGCTACCACAACTGCCGCGAATACTTCAAAGAACCCTTCAACCCAAAGGTGTACAACCCACCAGCGCCAATATTCGGCAATGGCCAGGTTGGTTTGGCGGCCCCACATAAGGCCTGCCCCATAAAAAGCGGCAATGGCTACCGTTGAAATAGAAAATAAGATTAAAAGGTTCCTGTTTTCTGATTTTTGTTTTAAAACAGGCCATATAGCCCGCCCCATGAGCAGCACCCATATAATAAGGCCTACAAACAGGAATATTTGCCAGAACCTACCCAAATCAACATATTCATAACCCTGGTGCCCGAACCAGAAATTCTGGACAAACCCGAGTTTTTGCATCACACCCATCCATTCGCCTATAAGCGAACCGACAACAATAATAAGTAATGAAATAAACAGGAAGTTAACACCCAGTTTTTGGTATTTCGGCTCTACGCCGGAAATTGCCGGGGCATAATATAAACCTGTTGCCAGCCACGATGTGGCAATCCAGAAAATAGCGATCTGGACATGCCATGTGCGGGAAACGGCATAAGGCAGGAAGTCGGCAAGCGGGAACTTGTAAAACCCCTGCCCTTCGACACCGTAGTGGGCTGTGATTGCGCCCATTACTACCTGTACCAGCAGCAACAGCGAAACAACCCAGAAATATTTAACTGTTGCCTTTTGTGAAGGCGTTTGTTTGTCATTTTTTAAAGAAATAGATAATGAAGATGAATCGCCAGTTTCTTCACGCCTGCGTGCATAATACAATACCATCAGCCCTATTCCGGCTAAAAGGATAATTACGCTAAAACCTGTCCATAAAAGCATCGACCCGGTTGGGTGGTTTGCAACCAGTTCTTCGGCAGGCCAGTTGTTGGTATAGGTAATATCCTGGCCTGGCCGTTCGGTTACACACGACCATGAAACCCAAAAGAAAAATGCATTTAACAGGCGCACCCTTTCAGGGGTTTTCAATGAGTTCTCAGGGATGCTATAGGCATCGCGCAGCCCGGCAAGTTCAGGTGCGTTTGTAAACAGGCCCGCGTAGAATTTACTATTTGCAGCTATTGCCTCGGCCCTTAACGGCGAAACTGTAATCGTATTTTTATCTGCATCATAGGTATTCTCCCTCAACTTTTTTTGAAGGATAACCTTTAACGAGGCCTGTTTTTCTTCACTAAGCTGTGAATATGAGATACCTTCGGTTTGCTGTGCCAGTTTGTCTAAAATAAAAACTGCTTCTTTATGCAGCCAGTCGGCACTCCAGTCGGGCGCCAGGTATGCCCCATGCCCCCATACGGTACCAACCTGGTGGCCTCCTAATGATTGCCAGACATTCTGGCCATCTTTAATGTCCTGCCCGGTAAATAAAACTGTACCATCCGTGGTTACAACCTTTTCAGGGACAGGGGGGGCTTTACGGTAGATTTCATTCCCATAATACAATAAAACACTAAATGAGATTGTCATTACTGCAATAAAAAGGAACCATAACTTTTTTGTCTTCATAAGATTCTGTTTAGATGTTGTATATTTTAATTTGCCAATTTTAATGCCTTAGGGAAAAGAATATTATTTTCAAGGTGGACATGGATGTGCAGGTCGTCCTCAAATTGCTGAAGTAATTTAAACGCAGCATGGTACGTGTTGCACCCATCGTCCGGTACAAGGTAACCTTTTGTTATCCTGTTGATCTCGTCCATCGTACCCCCTGCAAATTCATGCTCGCCAAGCATACGTGTAATTTCACTAATTATTACCTCCTTTGATTTTAGCGACCCTGTTGATACCACATCCTTAATCGATGGGAAAAGGACCTCCTCTTCATTCCTCAGGTGTTGGGTAAGTTCCTCGTTTAATTTTTTGAACAGGCTTGCTACTTCGATTAATTCAGGGTGGTGGCCCCCATGCACCGAAGCAATCTTTTCTGTGTAAAATACAAGGTCGGGTAAACTTTTTACAACATATTTATGATGCGTATTTGCAATATAATCACATAAGAACCCGGGTTCCCAATCTTTAAAATTCAGGGCGGGGCTTATCTGCCCCTGCTCCAGGGTTTCTAATTCTGACACTATGTCTTCCGGGTTAATACCTTTTTCATGGCATGCTTCAGCCAGTGTTTGTTTTCCTCCACAGCAAAAATCGATGCCAACATTTTTGAATACCGATGAGGCCCTGAAATCGTTTGCAACAATCTCGCCTACGGTTGATTCACTTGATTGTAGATGTTTCATTTATTACTTTATTTTATCGAAGTTGTTTAAAATTAAACAATTTCATCTTTCGATATGCAAATATAAAAAACATTTTTAATAAAAGACTAAAAGGTCTTTTAGTAAATTATAAATTATTATATTTTTGTGGACTCAACTAAATTCATTTAGAAGGTGTTTAAAAAAGAGACTGAACATGCATTAAGGGGGCTGATTTATATCCAGTGCCAGAATATGAAGGGCAGGAGGCCCGGCATTGTGGAAATTGCTTCCAAAATCGAGACTCCCCGGTCTTTTACTGCCAAGATATTGCAAAGGCTGGTAAAGTATGGGTTTGTTGAGTCATTGAAAGGGAAAAACGGAGGTTTCTACTTTGCTCCTGAAAAACCCGAGTTGACGCTGAAAAGTGTCATCCTTGCTATTGAGGGAGACCGGGCATTTTCGGGATGTGGTTTAGGCTTAAAACATTGTGACGGGGATACCCCATGCCCTTTGCATGAATCCTATTCGCCTATCAGGGAAGCAACCGGCAAGCTGGTTTCCGAAGAAACCATCCAGGGGTTGGCCAATAAAAAAGCAGATGTACTTGAAGTTGTGCTTAACAGGCTCTAATACCGTTATTTTTTTTTGCCAGCACCTCAAAATAATACTGAGGGCTATACATAAAAAGGAGTGGCTGGTGTTGACCTTTTCTTGTTCAGATTGGCTTATACCATTTTACAGATGGCACGGCCTTATTCCTTAAACTTTATGGAATAGCCCTAAGAAACTTGGCAAAACAATCAACAATAATGGCAAGCCAACCACAAACCCGCCGATGACGGCAATTGCCAGGGCTTGCTGCATTTGAGCACCGATACCTATTCCGATTGCTAAAGGCATCAGAGCCAGGATGGCACTTACTGCGGTCATTAAATTTGGGCGCATCCTTAATGCAATGGCATTATTGACTGCAAAACCGGTGTTATCGGTTTCTTTTATATTTGCCAAAAACTGATAAACTGTAAAAATAGCATTCTCGGCAATGATCCCCACAATCATGATTATACCGGTATAAGAACTTACATTCAGCGGAATATTAAAAAGGTACAATGCCAAAATACTTCCCGTAATGCCCATTAGCGAAATAAATAAGATCAATAAAGCAATCCGCCAGCTTTTAAAAAGAAACATTAGTACCGTAAACACAAAAACAGTTGCCAACAGGAGGATCATCAATAATTCTTTGAACGACTGCTGTTGCTGTGAGTATGCCCCGCCAAACTCGAGGGAATAGGCAGGGGGCAGGTTGATATTTTGTTTAAAAGCAGACCTCAGCTCATTAATTGCAGTCCCTAAATCTTTGTTCTCAAGGCGGGCTGTGAGGATAATCACAGGTTTCAAATCTTCCCGTTTTTCCTGTACCTCCCCCATTATGGGTTTTATATCGCAAAAAAATGACAATGCCCTTGTTGTCCCGTCAGGCAGGAAAACAGGCTGGCTTTTCAGAACCCCTAAATCGTTATCTTTATAATCGGTAAAGCGCAAAATTACCTGGCGCATTTGTTCTTCTTCCTGGATATCACCTATTTGCAAGCCGGAGGTCATTGCTGCCTGGTCAGGGTTGGGGATGGGGGTGTCGGCATTCCTGCCTAACGGGATGCCTTCAATGCAGGCTTTTAACTGGGTTTCGAAATCAGACAAAGTGATCCCATATAATGCAAGTTTTTCCTGATTCGGCGAAAAAATAACAGAGGGGCCTTCGGGAACCAATCCGTTGTCGATGTCAACAATGCCCGGTATCTTTTCCATTACATCCTGGCAATCGGCAGCTATCTTTCGAAGTTGCCGGTAATCATCGCCGAAAATTTTCACCTCTATAGGTTGAGGCGTATTGATCAGGTCTCCCAGAAGGTCGGCAATCCGCTGCCCGAATTCAATGTGGATCACCGGTGTTTTTTCAGAAATAGATTTCCGTAATTCGGCAATAACCTCTTCAGTAGGTTTATGTTTTTTTATTAGCTGTATGGAATAATCGCCTTCGTAAGCAGGATGCGAGCGGAATGACATACGGATACCTGTCCGCCGTGAATAAGATTCGACTTGCGGGTTTGCCATGATAATTTTCTCCATTTCGCGGCAAAGCCTGTCAGTTTCATTTATATCTGTCCCCGGGGGAGAGTAATAATCAAGGACGATTGTGCCTTCGTCAAGTTCGGGCAAAAAGCCGGTTTGTAATTTATCAAAACTCCACCAGGCCGAAACCCCAAGGAATAAAACAAAGCCTAAAGCCCAAACAGGTTTTTTGTAAAACCTTGTCATCCATGAGATTTTATCAACTACCGCTTTCTGGTTTTTTGCCTTAGGTTTTTGTTTATATCCTACAATTATATGAAAAACAGGCAAAAGCAACCATGTAACCAAGAATGAAACGATCATGGTTAGCTGCATGGTATCAGACAGTACACGGAAAAAACTCCCTGCCAGCCCACTCATCAATCTGAACGGGAAATGAATAACAATTGTGGAAAGCGATGAGGCAATCATTGCGGGGAATAAAAAAGAAATTGACTTCCCAACGATAGTAAACCTGTCTTTCCCCGGGTATTTCTCATGATTTTTGTAAATCTGTTCAATAATGACAATGGCATCGTCAATAATCAAACCCACCGAAGCGGCAATTGCACCGAGCGACATAATATTTATAGTGATCCCCACCAGATAGAGCACTAAAAAGGAGAAAAATACCGTAACAGGGATAGTTAACAGCACTACAAGGCTTGCCCTCCACGACCTTAAGAAAAGGATGATAACAAACAAAGCGAGGAGTAAGCCTTCGTAAATAATTTGCAATGAGCTGTCGATACTGCGGTTAACAAAGGCACTTTGGTTATAGTAAGGCTTCAGCTTGAATCCTTCGGGTAAAAGTTTTCGTATCTCAGCAGCCTTCTGCTCCACATTAAAGGCAAAATTCAAAAGGTTAACACCCGGTTGTTTTACAAGGTCAACCAAAACAGCATTATTCCCATTGGCATTGATCTTTACAAATAGTTGCTGCTCTTCAAGTTTAACATCTGCAATGTCTTTTACCCTGATTATCCGCCCGTTGATATTCCGGATGATCACGTTTTTCAATGCTTCAACATCTTTTACGCGGACATCTAACAGCGTAAGGTACATACGTTTGTAATCGGGGATAATTCCGCCCGAACTCACAAAATTATTATTCTTAAAAGCATCGATTATTGTTTGCGGCGTAATACCAAAGGCAGTCATCCTGGTTCGGTCAGGGACAACAACATAATCTTTTGCCCTGCCTCCACGTACAATTACATTTGCAATTCCCGGGACTTGTGAAAACGCAGGGCGGACAATGAGGTTGGCTGCATCCCTCAGGTCCACATCACTTTTGGACGGGTTCTCAAGAGTAAATCCATAAACAGGGAAAAGTGACTGATTCATTACCTCAGTCGATATATTGACATCGTGCGGCAAAAAATTCCTTATTTCGTTGATGCGGCTCTCAAGGCGTGGTTTGAGTTGGTAAATATCCAATCCCCAGTCGAAGTAAACCTCTATGGTGCAGGAGCCCCTGCTGGTACTGCTTTTTACCAAACGAACACCTTTCACCTTTTTTACGGCACTTTCCAGCGGTTTGGTAACTGTAATCATCATTTTATCCATCGGCATTTTCCCGGCATCCACAATAATAGAGATACGGGGGAACTGTACGGCAGGGAACAAATTTGCCTGCATCCTGGAAAAAGAATAAATCCCTGCAGCCAAAATCAATATCCCAACCAATAAAATAGGCTTCTTAAATATTTTATAGAAGTTTTTATTTTTCATATCCCTAAAATATAAAGCGGTAAATTAATTTTGCGACGGCTGTGGTGGTTTGCGGTTTCAGGTAATCAATCCTTCTTATAGTATCCTCATATCCAATATTATAGACAAAATATAAATCAGAGCCTATTTGTGGGATCCAATGCAACCGGAAATTGTAAATCATAATCTCGTCTAAACTGTTGAATTGAGCAAATAATGATAAATTCAGCTTAGTTGTAAAAGCATAATTGAGATACGATACAAATTCCTGAGTAACAACATTCCCGTTGGGTAAACTCAGCTCGTTAAAAGAATAATTCCCTGTCATATTCAAGTGTTTGTTAACATTGACCCCCACCCCGCCTTCGAAGGTTTTAATTTTTCCCGAATAAAAGCCGCCCCGGTTATACAACAACACTATCCAGATTCTGCGGGCGTGGTAAGTTTCAAATTGCAACTCATAATTATACATCCAGTATTTCCCTGCCGGGATACTTATACCATCGGTTACTTCAAAATTATGGTCAAGCCGGTCGAAATGTTGAATGAAATTGACTTCAAATCTTTCGCCTGATTTAAAGACAGCCCCCAAAGGGCGTGTTTCGTTTGAGAAACTTTCCATTTCGCCTGTTGAGTGGGTATTGTACAAAGTAAACCCCCAGGGCTTCAACAGCAATCGCTTAATACCGTATTTATTCAGTACCCGGGGCGATAATCTAAAATACCAACTGTAGGAGTCGTAATCTGTCCGGCGAAGATAGCCCAGCCCGGGGTTAAAGTTTTTTTGCATACTCCCAATGGCCATGAAGTTATCAATCAGGTCATTCGGGTAATCAATTGACAAGCGGTAAGAAAGTGCATTCCCCTGCAAGGCGAGGTTTTCGGTGCTGGCAACAATTTTCCCTGCCACAGAAAGATTTTTATTATTCAGGAAATCGGAAGTCTGGTAAGCAGCATCTAACCCGAAAACCTGGTTAGAGGATGTTTTGTTGATTTTATTGGTAAATATCCCTCCTATATATGATTGTTTCCCTATATCCTGTTTGTAGCGAAGAACAGTATTGTTGGCAGTTTTAATTGTGTCGAGGCTCGCTTCCTGAATATTCAGGAACCCGATATTTGATTTCCCGACCTTCCCAAACAGGCGGGCTCCGGCAATAATGGGTATCTGTTTCCCATTTTCAATGCCTATTTCACGGGTATAAAAAGCCTGGTTCCTGTCGCCCAGGTAAAATCCAAAATAGTTGCCCCCTTCTAAAAAGAACTGCCTTTTTTCGGGGTAATAAACACTGAACCGGGATAGGTTAACCGGGATCCTGTCGACTTCGACCTGTGCAAAGTCTGTAAAACTTGTTAAATTGAGTTTAAGTGTCGGCGATAAGTTTACATTGAGGTCGGCACCGTATTTCAAAGGGTAATCGCCCCCTTCAATATTATTGTATTGCCGCCCGGATAAAAGGTAGGGTTTGAATTCAAACTTTTTGGCATAGCCAATATTGTTTATCCCTGTCAGTTTTCCGGCGTTTACCACAGCATATATGGTATTATCCCTCGACCATCCCTGCCAGAGGGCTTGTTCGTTTTCGGAAACAATGTCACGCTCAAAGTTTATTGCCCAGTTCAGGATGCTGTCGTCCTTAAACTGAAGGGTGCTGAAGGGGATATAAACCTCGGCAAACCACCCTTCGGAGGTGATTGATGTTTTGGCATCCCACACACCATTCCAATCTTTATTACCTCTTTCCCCGCTGTAAACCTGAATATCAGCCCTTGCGCCATTGGGGTTAATTACAAACAGGTAACCTGTGCGGTTATCATTGAAAGGGCTGATCAATACCTGGAAATTATCGTCTGACAAATAATTAAAATCAGGGTTCATATTTTTTGCAATAATTTTACCCGGGTCTTTTTGATAACACCAAATACCGAAATACAATGCGTTTTTATTATAAACAACAGCAACTTCGGTGTGCTCGGTTATGGGCTGCCCGAAATCCAGGTCGCGTTGCGTGAAATTTGAGATATGCGATGCTTTTTGCCAAACAGGTTCATCTAATTTCCCATCAAAATTTATCTTTTTTTGTGTCCTGAAAGCATCAATACTACCGGGGGCTGAATGCTGCGCGGCAAGTTTTAATACAATAAATGCCGAGAATACAAAAGTTAATAAAATCTTATTTATGTTGTTTGCCACCATAGTTTTATCTTACTATCTCAACCAAACTTGTATCTGCCAAACCATACCCGCCTTCGCTGATAATATTATCACCCTCATTAAAGGCAGGTTCAATTATTTCGGCTTCATTATGATTTTGCCTACCTAGTTTTACAGGGATTTTCACCGCCGTACTGTCGTTTATGATTTTCATAACCCAAAATTCTTTCATTAACACATCGCTGAGGATACAGGATTTAGGAAGTATCTGCCTTTCCGTTTTACCGCTTTTATCGATTAATACCTGTACAATCATCTTCTCAGGGATTAGCGACCGGGGTTGGATACGTGCCAGCACCCTCATTGTTTGTGATTTCAAATTCATTTCCGGCAAAACCTTATAAAATACTGCCTGGTACTCAGAATTATCCGGCAATTGTATCAGGCAACTCTTCCCGGGGGTAGCCAACCTTTCGTATTCAAAAGGAACCTCCGTTTCTACCTGTAAGTCGTTTATATCAACAATACTGCATAAAGTCGAATTTTTATCGACAAAAACAGGGCTTTTTACAATATCTAACCGGTTGACAATTCCTGTAACAGGTGATAAAACCGCAGTGGATTGGTAATCCTTAATGAAAGAACCTTTATTTTTTAAAGTATAAGTTTCCTGTGTCATTATTTCAAATAATATATCATCTTTATCGACAGACGAACCGGGCTTCACATTAACTTTGGTTACATACCCTGTAACAGGAGCCATTATATTGCTTTTATTCAGGTAAATTGTTTTACCCGTCAGGATTAGATAATCGTGGATACTCCCTTTCCTTACCGTCGTGGTTTTTACTAATGCTTTCGAAATTACTGTTGCCTCATTTCCTGCCTGCCTGGTTTTGCAAGAGGTAAATACCCAGGAGCCTATGAATAATAATATTAGTATCTTATTTTTCATTTTTATTTTTTAATAGTTCCAGTAATTATAAGTATTTATCAAAGCATTTTTTTGCATTCTCAGGTTGATTATTACCTGTTTCAGGTTTTCAATATCGCGTAAGGCATTCACAAAATCAATGGCAGATATTTGCCCCTGCGAAAGTTCCGTTTTGTAAATCCCAATCAGCTCGTCGTATTCATCCTTTTGGATGTACCTCATTCTTAGCTGCTTGTCAATAGAGTTTATTTGATTCAGGATTTTAGCCCTCCGAATAAAATTTTCTGTAATAAACCGCTGCTTTTTAAAAGCAATGTCCTGTGCCAGGATATCTGTTTCCTGCCTGGAATAATTGCGCTGTTTCCCATCAAACAACACCCACGAGAATTTTAATCCAAAACTGAATCCCAAACGGTTTAATCCGGGCAGATACACGGCATTTAATCCATTATTTGCAAATAAGTTTAATTGTGGCTGGTATTTTAATTCGGACAATTGTTGAAGCGAAATCAGATTTAAACTGTCCAGTTCATATTTCCTTATGAAGAAAGAATCCCCTGTCCTTGTTTTCAAGCTAAAGTCAACATCTTTTAATGCCACTAATGCCGTATCTTTAATGCCACAAATAATATTCAGGTCCAGTAAGTTCTGTTGGTACCCTGACTTTGATTTTTCTATAAATATTTGATAATTCTTTAATTCTATTCTCAATTGCCGGTAATCGGAATATTTATAAATGCCATTTTGTAAAAGCTCCTGCATTATCTGCAATTCCCTGTTTATCAGATTAATTAATCCGGAATAAACATCAATTTGATTTTGCGATTGCAGGCACCTCAGGTATTGATAGCCCACAATGCGTTCTATGTCATAAATTGTAAGTTTTATTTCGGCTTCGTTAATCTCACGTGAAACAGCCAGGTTCCGGGAAGCAATACCCATTTTTTTACCGCCGGTTAAGGGTTGCTCAACCGACAAAAGGGCCTGATACTGCCCGCCGTCGCTTACGGCCAGGTCATATCCGTAATAGTCTGTAGCACCTGCTGAAACAAACTGTGCCCGGGTAGAGTTGTTGTCGGCCGATATAATGGGGGCAAATAACAAACCTGCATCTATGGACATCTTGGGTTGCGTGTAAAAAGCTTTGAGCCTTTTCAGCTCCACCTCCATAGCATTGTTTTGTACCTTCTTTTCGAAAATGAGGGGGCTGTTTTTTTTTGCCTGCCCAATAAAGTAATCAAGGCTTTTTATCTGTGCTTCCAGGCCTGTCGAGAAAAAGGAAAGCCAAATCAGAATTAGTTTTTTATAAAATGCCATTGCCTATTTTTTTAATACGAAACAGTGCTGATTTTCTTTGAACGAATATCTTATTTTTAACGCATATAAATTACAAATCTCTTTTACTATTGCCAGGCCCAGGCCAAATGAGCTTGAGTTTTGTTTCACAAAGCGTTTAAAAATAGCCTTTCCATCCGATGCTTTATTTACTCCCGTATTGCAGATACTCAACTCATCAGCTGTTGAAAAAAATTTGATCTCACCCTTTTCTACATTGTGGCGTATTGCATTCAATAACAAATTGTTTATCAAAATTACCGCTAACTCAGGATTCATCGAAAGCTTGAAGTCAGCATTAATATTTTGAGATATTTTAATGTCTTTCGATTCGGTCAGCACCCTATATTCATCCAGTTTTTCTTTAAAAAGAGTTGTGAGGTTGAGCTGTTCCTCATTGATAAATTGTTCATTCTCAATTTTAGTCAA
>UOEP01000237.1_pt1 | contig 12613 bp, 12 predicted proteins | sample 1989931 | NCBI WGS metagenome assembly UOEP01 (sample SAMEA4712198, study PRJEB27164) | hydrothermal vent metagenome | biome: marine basaltic hydrothermal vent biome; feature: marine hydrothermal vent; material: mineral | place: Pacific Ocean | collected 2011-06-14/2011-07-23 | depth 1691 m
AAATTGCGTGATGCGGGCTAACCCGTTTAATGAGGAGCAATCCAGCTTAATTTTGACAAGATTTTTGTATCCTTTTCATCGAATGGAAAAGGATAGGGCTGTCCGCCCTGAGGACAAAAGAAACGGACAACGATAGGCATTGGGCAATGATCCTGATAACTTTTGTTATCTACTCTTAAATAGTCTCTGCAAGAAAACTCTGCAAAATTATACACAATGATTGTTAGTCCACCTGAAAGTTGAATTGATCCAATAAAACTTTGGCGTTCCTTATTCCTTAAATGGATATTTTAGATTTCTTTTTTTGAATTAATACAAAATAAAAGCTTTCAGAGCTACACAAAGAGTTGTGGCAGATATATCTTTTCCCTTTTTTAGACTTACTAAGGGATTGTAACGAAATAACCTAACGGTTTCGGCTTGTTCTTTTACGCTTTTTCTTCGTTGCAAAAATTTTAAATAAACAGCGGCTATTCGCAACTTTTGCGCCTTGAAAACCCGCAAAATTACTTCATCGATTCCCGTCACTTTATTTCATTACAAACCCTAACCTGAATAATCCACCCTGATTTTAATATGATCCGTAAACTCCTTACTGCGAAAGCCTCATTCTTGACGTTTTCTTATCAGAGGCAGAGTTTTCGTGCAAATACTAATAAAGTTGTTTTAGCACCCCGGCCTTCGGTTATTGTATCACCAATTCTGAAGGAATTTAATTATTTCATTCAGGAAGTATTGTTTTGTTTCGGAGACTTTACCCAGGTGTTGATATGCCTTTTCAATTTGCTCCGCTACTATTTCTTTTTCCGGGATATATTCCATGTTCTCGATAACCGTAAACGCCTCGAAAGCAACCTGGTCGTCCTCAGAAATAACAAGGCCTATAAAAACAGGTAAATACTGTGCGTATTTTAGTCCATTTTGCCAGCATATTTCAATTAACCCTCTTCTGACGTGAATATTTTTATCATCAAGGATCGCTTCGATGAGGTATGGCACACTTTCGTTTTGTTTTAATTCGGAAAGCAATTTGTAAATTTCGGCTTTAATTGTTGAATGCCTGGTATGGCAAAGCAGGTCAACTATATGTGGTATGTACTCAGGCTTCCCCGAGGCCCGTAATTTATTAATCGCTGAAAAATTCTCCTGCTCCTTGCCAGACCGGAGGCCATTTATAATGCCCGGGCTGAGTTTTATTCTGTTTTGCTGCATCTGATACATTGTTTTACCTTCCAAAATTAGTCGATTTTGAAGTAAAACCAATTCAGTGACTGCAAAAATCCCAAAACAGTACCAGGGCATTTAATTTTTAGGCAGTTTCTTAGTCGAAGAAACATAGCGTACAATAAAATGTTAAGAATTATTCAATACATTTGCACCTCTCAAATCAAAATTAATGGGGAATATCCATGAGCTAAGCAAAGAAACTGTCGGGCGGTTAATGTTGAAATATTTTATACCGGCCTTTATCGGTGTATTTGTAAATGCTTTATACAATATTGTCGACCGGATATTTATCGGGCAGGGGGTTGGAGCCGATGCATTGTCGGGCATTTCTGTTATTTTCCCGGTGATGCTGATAATGATGGGGTTCGGTATGCTTATCGGGATTGGCACAGGAGTATATGTTTCCATTAACCTTGGGCGGGAAGATTTTGAACGGGCGGAAAAAACCCTGGGGACAGGCTTTACACTGATGCTTATAGTTTCGGCCATCATTACCATCATTATTTTCCTGGTGAAAGAGCCCATACTCCACTCGTTTGGCGCTACCCGTGAAACTATCAGTTATGCCAATGATTACCTCGACATAATTGTGGGGGGGGTTGTATTTATGGTAGTTGGTTTTTCACTGAACAATGTGATTCGTTCAGAAGGGAATGCCAAAATTGCCATGTATTCGATGATTATTAGTGCCGGGACCAATATTATTCTTGACCCCATTTTTATATTTGGTTTAGATATGGGTGTAAAAGGGGCGGCTTATGCAACGGTTATTTCAATGTTTATATTAGCCGCTTGGGTATTGGTACACTTTAGGAGTAGCCGTTCGGTCATTAAGCTCCACGCAAAATACATTAACATCGATTTCGGTATTTTAAAAGAGATATTAGCGATTGGGATGGCGCCGTTTTCCATGCAGATTGCCAATAGTTTTGTCCAGGGGCTACTGAATAAAAAACTGATTACTTATGGTGGCGACCTGGCTGTTGGGGCCATGGGCATAATTAATTCTGTTGCAACCCTTGTGATTATGGCTATTATTGCAGTAAATATGGCTTCTCAGCCAATTATAGGATTTAATTTTGGTGCTAATGCAACCGGGCGGGTCAGAGATGCATTGCGGATATCATTAATTGCTGCTACTATAATATCAATTGGGGCTTTCACATTTATCCAGGCAATTCCCGGCCTGATTATCAAACTGTTTAACAGCGACAGTAAAGTATTGTATGAAATAACAGTTTCTGGTATCCAGGTTGTTTTTATTGCCCTGCCAATTGTCGGGTTCCAGGTAGTGGCATCTAATTTTTTCCAATCAATTGGGAAAGCGAGAATAGCCATGATGCTTACCCTGTTACGGCAGGTTATCATATTGATCCCTTTACTGTATATATTGCCGGGGTTTATCGGGTTAGATGGCATCTGGAGGGCTTTCCCCATAGCAGATTCCGTTTCGGCAGTGGTAGTCGCCATTTTCCTGGCAAGGGAGTGGAATAAATTAAGTATCCTTGAAATAAATGAAGGGGTTGCAGGGGGTTAGCCATTTGCCACAGTTAGGAGGCAGTCATTATCTTAGCCAGCTGTTTTTATTGGCTAATTGCAAAGTTTCTTCTTCAACGCAGCCCCGGTATACGATTCCTTAACTTTCACCAACCCTTCAGGAGTACCTTCATATAAAACATAGCCACCATTGCCACCACCTTCCGGCCCCAGGTCGATAACCCAGTCGGCACATTTTATAATTTCCATATTGTGTTCAATAACGATAATCGAATGCCCGCGTGATATTAGTGCGTTAAACGAATCAAGGAGTTTCCTAATATCGTGGAAATGAAGGCCTGTAGTCGGTTCGTCAAAAATAAAAAGGGTTGGTGACTTCTTTTCTTTTGCAAGGAAAGATGCCAGCTTAACACGTTGGCTCTCACCACCCGACAATGTACTTGACGACTGCCCCAGTTTAATATAGCCTAATCCCACATCTTGCAGGGGTTTGAGCCGTTTGGCAATTTTCTTCCCTGTTGATGCCCCCCCTTCGTTAAATAATTCAAAAGCCTGGTCGACAGTCATGTTTAAAATATCATCGATATTCTTCCCCCTGTACCGGACATCCAGGATATCTTCTTTGAAACGTTTCCCCCCACAACTTTCGCACACCAGGAAAACATCGGCAAGGAATTGCATCTCTACTTTAATGGTTCCTTCGCCCTGGCACTCGTCACACCTCCCCCCATCTACATTGAAAGAGAAATGCGAAGGTTTTAGCCCCTGGTATTTAGCTGCCTGCTGGCCAGAGAAAAGTTTCCGTATTTCATCGTAAGCCTTCAGGTAGGTTACCGGGTTCGAGCGCGAAGATTTGCCAATCGGGTTCTGGTCGACAAATTCAACGGTTTCTATTTGCCGGGTATCACCCAGGATAGCATCATGGAGCCCGGTCCGCTCGCCATACCCTCCGTAAAGCTTTGTTAGTGCCGGAGAAAGTATTTTTGTAACCAACGAGGATTTGCCCGACCCGCTAACGCCTGTCACAACTGTTAAGGTATTCAGGGGGAATTTTACGTTTATGTTTTTTAAGTTGTTCTCACGAGCCCCGGTTATTTCAATATAATTATTCCATTTCCTCCGGGCAGGCGGCACCTCAATCTTCTCAGAACCGGTTAAGAACCTCGATGTTAAGCTATTCGGGTTATTATTCAATTCATCATGCGTACCCTGGAACACTACTTCGCCACCCAGCCTTCCGGCATAAGGGCCTATATCGATAATATGGTCGGCAGCCCGGATAATTTCTTCGTCATGCTCAACCACAAAAACAGTATTCCCTATTTGCTGGAATTTACGCAATACTTTGATCAGCCGGTTGGTATCTCTTGAGTGCAACCCTATACTTGGTTCATCAAGAATATAAATGGAGCCGACCAAATTACTCCCCAGCGATGTAGCTAAATTGATACGCTGCGATTCGCCACCGGAAAGGGTGGACGATAGCCTGTTCAGGGCCAGGTAGCCTAACCCTACATCGCATAAAAATCCGAGCCTGTTATTTATTTCAATTAAGATACGCTTGGAGATTTCCTTATCATGGTCGTCAAGTTTTAATGCTTTGAAAAATCCCTGCAGCTCAACAACAGGCATTAACACCAGCTCCTGTATTGATTTACCGGCTATTTTGACATACCCTGACTCTTTTTTCAGGCGGCTCCCCCTGCATTCGGGGCATGTCGTTTTCCCTCTGTACCTCGACAACATTACACGGTACTGGATTTTATAACTCTTCCCCTCCAGGTGTTTAAAAAAACTGTTTAACCCCCTGAAGTAACGGTTACCTGTCCATATAAGGTGCCGTTGCTTTTCGGTCAACTGGTAATAGGGCTTATGAATCGGGAAATCGAATTTTTCGGCATTGTAGATCAGCTTATTCTTCCATTCGCCCATTTTTTCGCCTTTCCAGCAGGCAATGGCATCCTGGTATACCGACAATGATTTGTTGGGTACCACCAGGTCTTCATCAATGCCGATTACTTTACCATAACCTTCGCACAAAGGGCAGGCTCCTATCGGATTGTTAAAGCTGAACATGTGGGCAGAAGGTTCTTCAAACTCAATGCCATCGGCTTCAAACCTGTTGGAAAACGCCCTGGAAATAGTTTCACCATCCATATAAACCTTTACAATACACTCTCCGTGCCCTTCGAAGAAAGCTGTTTGCAAAGAATCTGCTATACGGCTTTGCGTATCCTCGTCCGGCCCCGTCATTAACCGGTCGATAACGATATTGCACCCCCCGGGGCAAAATTTATTACCCCCCGATTTAATCAGCCCATCAATCTTTTCAATCCTGCCATCAACCTCAATCCTTGTAAACCCCTGCTGTAAAAGCAATTCCGCCTCTTCAAGCATACTCCTCCCGTTTTTAGTATTTAACGGGGAGGCTATAATGAACCTGGTGCCTTCAGGAAAGGTATTCAGGTAATTAACTACATCAGTAACATCGTTGCGTGCAACAACCTGCCCGGAAACAGGCGAAATTGTTTTACCAATCCTTGCATACAGTAATTTCAGGTAATCATAAATCTCGGTTGACGTCCCGACCGTTGACCGTGGGTTACGGGTGTTTACTTTTTGCTTGATCGCTATTGCCGGAGGTATCCCTTTAATATAATCGACTTCGGGTTTATTAATCCTTCCCAGGAATTGCCTGGCATAAGCAGAAAGGCTTTCAACATACCTTCTTTGGCCCTCGGCAAATAATGTGTCGAATGCCAAAGAGGACTTCCCCGACCCCGAAACGCCGGTTACTACAATAAATTTATTACGTGGTATATGTAACGATATATTTTTAAGATTATGCACCCTTGCACCCTGGATATCAATATATTTAACTTTCTTCTGTTTACTTTGCATATTCTTATGATAAAATAATTAAGTGCAAAAAGATTTGTATTTTACATTAAAATGTAGCATTTTTACACAGCGTAAAATTAAAAAATTGTTTTACTTTTCTTAAAACCTGATTGCCTATTGTAGAAACTTTACTTTTTGTTTTTAAATAAAATAAAATAGGAAGTAATGTTCAGAACCAAAACACTGAGCGATTATGAGCTCGTACAAAATTTTATCGAAGGCGATCAAAATTCTATCGAAACCTTAGTCCACCGTCACAAAAACAGGATATTTTCTTATATCTTATTAATTGTGAAGAATCAGGAACTGGCGGAAGATATTTTCCAGGATACGTTTATTAAGGTGATTAAATCACTGAAACAGGGGAGGTATATTGAAAACGGGAAATTTGTTTCCTGGGTGCTTCGCATTGCCCACAACCTGATTATCGACCATTTCCGTAAAGAAAAGCACAACGGGACAATTTCTAACGACAGGTCAGAGATTGACATCTTCAACTCTCAAAAATTTTCTGAAGATAATATTGAAGACATACTGGTAAAAGACCAGATTCTTTCAGAGGTAAAAGGCCTGATTAAAGGATTGCCCGAAGACCAACAGCAGGTAATTTATTTGCGCCATTATATGGGGCTGAGCTTTAAGGAGATAGCCGACCAGACAGGTGTCAGCATAAATACTGCACTGGGGAGGATGCGTTATGCCCTGATAAACCTCCGTAAGTTGATCGAAAAAAAGAATCTCTGCCTGACTGAAAATTAACTTTATTTAACACAATAATACTGTATCATAAGGCGTTTTAAGGTAAAACATTAACTTTAAATCGCCTATGAGGAATTATTCTACTTTTATTTACTTAATTAAATATTCTCAGCCTGGACAAGTCGAGTCGGAAGAAATAGGGCTTGATGCCGGGTTCGAAGAATTGTTAGTCGAAATGGGCAATGAAGATTTTTCACCTTCAAATAGTTCCATTGATATGATCCTGAGTTTTGCCTGTTCATACGATACTTTAGAAACAAAAGAAACAGGTTTAATTGAAATGAATTTGAATTGATTTAAAATTTCCTTAAAAAAACCGGATATCTAATCCGGTTTTTTTTACTACAAAAGTAATTATTCAGGTTAACAAATATAAGTCCTGTAAAACGGATGTTTTAATGTATGGGTTTTAAGTTATGGGTCAAAAAAATTACAATTGCCCAAAGTGTGGCAGCCATAAAGCCGATATCGACCAGATAAGGACTACCGGGGCCGGTTTTACCAGGTATTTTAATATTCAAAACAGGCGGTTCACAGCCATTTCCTGTTCGCTATGCGGCTATACCGAGCTTTACAAGGGGGCACCTGCCAGCGGCGCAAGCAGTGTGCTTGATTTCCTGACGAATTAAAGAAACCCCGTAAAGCCCTTTCCGACTTTAAACAACCTCATAATATGATTATTAATATTTTGTATATTTGAACGCTAATTTAGTCCTATTTAACAGGAGTTTAGTTCAATTATGGGTTTTAGTAATGATTGAGGATATCAGAAAAGGTGATATTAAGGTTTTTAAGGAATTTTTTGATGGTTTTTATCTTACATTATGTTTATTTGCAAATAAATATTTACAAGATGACGATGCATCATTAGATATTGCACAGGATGCATTCATCTATTTTTGGAATAAGAAATCTGATATCTATTCAATCCCATCCGCTAAAGCTTATCTCTTTAAATACGTAAAAAACCGTTGTTTAAACTACCTCCGTGATAAAAAAATAAGCGACAGGCCATATTATGAAGAGCTGGAGTCAGGGACTTACTTTAAGGACACTATTATAGTACAGGAAACGTACGAATTAATATACAAAGCCATCCGGGAATTAACACCCAAAGGCAGGCAAGTGATTGAGCTATCTCTTGATGGCATGAAAAATAAAGATATTGCTGCGTACCTGGATGTTTCAATCAATACGATAAAAACAATAAAAAAAAGGGCTTACAGTGCTTTACGGATTAAATTGGGGCAGGATATCTTCCCCTTGTTTATGATGAGTTTTGCTTTAAGCAGCCGGACGTGATAAACCCGGGGGCTGCCAGGGATTTTTAGGGTATTCAAGCCCAAAAACAACTGAAACACAGTGATTCGGAATAACAAATTAAATATTCCTTATGAATCATTGATAACGAATTATTAAAAAAGTACTTTTGCTAACATGGATTTAGAAGATATACAAAAACATATTGATAAAGTAATGCATGAGCAAAACAATCGGGTGATACCTGGATTTGAAGGGTATTCTCCATTTGAGATGCATCAAATATTACATTTTACCTTTGGTTCAGAAAGCCCGATTAAACTACAAAGACTTTCCGATTCTGGTTATCAAAAGACCCCAATTCTTAACCAGGTTAAGTATTTAACCGATTTGATTGATAAAGCAGGGGAAATTAAACTCACAAACAAAGGATTTTTACCAACCAAAATCGTATCAGGCCTTTATCAGCAAGGATTTTTAAAAGATGAACATATTGAATCTGGAATTTCAAAATTGTACAAAGAGACTGACTCGATGACAATAAACCTCACAAGGATACTGATTGAACTTGCCGGATTGACTAAGAAACGCAACGGAAAGATAAGCCTGACAAAAGCCTCAAAAAAGGTACTTGCAGATAATAATGAATTATTACGATTGATTTTTCTAACGTTTGCCACAAAGTTTAATTGGGCTTATTACGATGGATACGGTGAGAATCAGATCGGACAACTTGGTTATGGATTTTCTTTAATTCTATTGTCAAAATACGGACAAGAAAAACGATTGGACTCATTTTACTCGGAAAAATATTTTAAAGCTTTCCCACAGTTATTAGAATTGATTAAACCATCTTATGGGACATTGGAAAATTACTCAACGCAATGTTATTCAATCCGTACGTTTGAAAGATTTTTGGATTACTTTGGATTGATTAAAATTGATAAAAAAGGGAAAGGGCTTGATTCGATAAAATATGTAACAAAAACGGATTTATTTGACAGATTAATTAAATGTACACCACCCAAAAATGTATTCCCTCTTTAAAGGGGTATATAAACGGCTTCGTTCCTCAGCCGCCCTTGACAGAACCTGAAATCTACTCGAAACAGCTTTTAAGAATTGGATTTGAACGAAAAGATAATTTACTTTACTTTGAAAAATAGAAATAAATGCCAGAGTCGGTACTTTTTTCACCAGATTCTGCTATTGCTTTTGCCCCAAGCTATATTAGCAAGTCTGGCAAAAAAACACCTGGGCTTGGTTATTTCTGGCCAGGTTGTGCCGGGAAGGCAAAATGGGGGCTTGAAATTGCAGGGCTTGCAGCAATAGATATTGAAAACCATACCGCATTCCACCTTGAAGCTGTACAGACCGTAACCGATAGTAATACAGATTCTACCAAATAGGGCGGTTTAAACGTGAAGGCATCAAAATCCCTTCATCTACCATCAACTGGTGGCAGGAAGCAGTTTGCAATTTATTGTGGCCACTTTACGAGAACCTGAAACAGAGGGTGCTTTCACAAGGCTACCTGCAAGCCGATGAAACGCCAATACCGGTACTCGATAAAAGCAAGGAAGGGAAAACCCACCAGGGATACCATTGGGTATATTACAGCCCTTTAGAGAAAACAGTGTTTTTCGACTATAACAAAGGGAAACTTACAAAACAGCCTTACCAAAATCGCCAATAGGGAAAGCAACGGCATATTGCATCCCCAGGTGGGACAAGTTGATGAACTACCTCAAAGATGGCTCATTGGAAATTGACAACAATTTTGCAGAGAACGCCATCCGCCCCATAGCTTTGGGCAGAAAGAATTACCTGTTTGCCGGGTCGGCCCGTGGAGCCGAAAGGGCTGCCATGTTCTACTCATTTTTTGGGACATGCAAGAAAAATGAAGTAAACCCATTTGAGTGGCTCAAAAAAGTACTTGAAGTAATACCCCAACATAAAGTGAACAGGCTGGACGAGCTGCTGCCCCAAAACTTGAAGATATAATCCACCCAACTTACTGCAAAGAAAAACATTCTACAACAACTTTCTATGACCCACTTGGTAGAGGGGATACAACGAAACTCATGATTTCCTTTAATTCAAAATACTAACGCACATCATATTTTCGAAATGACCTCAAAGACATTATAAAAAACGATATATTAAAAATCAAAAGAAGCATGAATGGAACACCTGCTGCAGCTAATCTTACTAGCACAGGAGGATTCTTAAATACAAATTTAGGTATATCGCTATAATCAGGTTTGTATTGAGGGTCATTTCTTGACCGCTCTTTTATTTGTTTCAAATAGTCCCTAAGCCTTTTCCTATATCCTTCTCTCTGTTTCATTAACAAAATATTCACAGATACCCCGGTAGCTGCTACCTCATTTGCCGCAAGTGTATAACTGGCATAGGGTGACAAAAAAGATAGCCCCATTGATAGCCCCAGCCTCTTTAACGCTCCATCCTCAAATTTTTGTTTAATACTATTCTGTCGAGAAATTTGTATTATTGCCTTTTCAATTTCCATTTGGGCTTCTTTACTGTCTTCTGCAATACCATTTTTTTTGTATTTTTCTTTTATTTCTTTAATCTTTACCGACTTTTTAGCACCATCCCCAATCTCACTATAAAACATCTGTAAAGAGGATGGAACTTTTATCAACCTTCCGGCATAATCCGGGATAGAAGGGAAGACTAATACTACCAAAGCCCACACTAATAATGAAATTAGTAGAGATAAATATGAATGCCTTACTTTAATGGAAATATAAATTCCTAATAAAACTATCCCTGATATATAGACTATCCCGATAAAATAAATCAGAAACAATGAAATTACATCAACGCTTTCAATCTGTATGTTCGCATAAACTACTATTAACAAAACAGTTACTACATAACAGGCTGAATATAGAAGTCCAATCGTTGTAACAATGCCTAACCATTTCCCAGTAATGATCTTAGCTCGTTTTACAGGATAAGAATCTACAAGCTTAAGCATCCCCTCTTCGCGTTCGCCGGCAATAGTGTGGAATGATAAAATTAGAGCCAACAAACTGAAAATGATGCCAATAAAAATTCCAAAATTAATCTTTTTGAAAAGATACTTGATACTGTTCTGATCAATTGCTGAAACACCAACAAACTGCTTGATTTCAGGAAACATCATCCCTAAATTTGCCGGAGGCAAAATAGCCATATTGAAAATTACAGACTGTAAGTCATTGGGTTTTAGCTGATTGAATTTTTGATGTTCAATCCAATACTCCTGAAATACCTCATTGTCCTTATTATACGACAGTATTTGTTCAATGGTACTATAAATATTTAAGGTGAATATTACTACAAACATTACCCAGAAGACTTTGCTTGAAAGATTTTGAACTATCTCTTTTAAGATAAATGATCGTAACATAATTATCGAATATCGTAATGGTTAAATTTATTTATTGCAACTAACAACACTGTTAACATCAGAAGGATTAACGATATAAAATATTTAAGGCAACTATTGATAGAGGATGCTAATCCAATTCCTTTATAATTAAATCCACTATCCTTTTCTCCATCATGCCTTTCCTTATGGTACTGTAATATAGCCATGCGAAAATTATTTTCATCTTGCAATCCACATCTTGCTAAAGAAGTAATGCATAAATTAAATGCATCAGAAGGAATGACTAATGAAGACAATTCAATCATTCTTATTTGTTTTTTAAGTTTATTGCGATAATTTAAGACATCAGAAACATAATCAAAAAATGCTTTCTCTTGTGCAACTAATCTCGTAGTGTCTCTAGAGTTTTCAATACGATTTATAAAATACTTATCCACAATACTACGTCCATCCGGTAGTTTGTATTCGTTGCTATTAAACAATAGGGAGAAAGGATTCGAAATAATGAAAATGAGGAACACCCAAATAATGAAATTTTTAATGATACTTACGGTTACGGTAGTTGATGATGCGGAAACAGCTATAGAAATAATCAAAAATATGCTCAAATAAATTATACTAATTAACATCATCAACAAAAGGCGAATATTATCTGATGGAGTAAAATGAATATTAGTTTTAAATGAAAGTATTATATAATACAACAATGAAGTAAAAATTAATGGAAGAATTAAAATCAAGAAATTCCCCAGGATCTTCCCCCAAATTAGCGTGCTACGCTTTACCGAATTCGAAAGTATTAACTTTAAAGTACCCTGCTGTTTCTCACCGCAAAAAGCATCAAACCCAACAACCATAGCCAAAAAGCTAAGAATTACCCTTATCAAATAATTATAATCGATAAGTGGAAAGTACTGCCGGAAGATATCTATATTTAGTATGTGTAACTCAACTAATGTTGACGAATTCTTATCATACTTAAAAACCCGGTCCAACAACTCACTAGTCCCGGTCACATATATTGAAAGTGGGTCTGCAACTTTTTGAATCGGTTGTTCTTCAGAAGAAGGAAATTTTAAATTGGAATCTGAAAGTTTACTATCATAGTTCTGATACATCACCAATTGATTGAACCCAAGCAAGACAATACAACTTATAAAAACGATATTGAACTTATATCCTTTTATATGTTCCTGAATCTCTTTTATCACAATATGTTTTAACATGATTATTATATTATTACGCTATTAAATAAAATTAAAAAATAGGAACCTACTACGTAAGTGCTGTTTGCATATAATCCAAATAAATTTTCTCAAGGTCGTCTTCCAATAACTGGTCACGTGTGCGCAGCATCACCATCCGGCCCTCTTTCATAATCCCTACCTTATCGGCAACCTCTTTAGCCCTGAAAATATCGTGTGTACACATCAGGATTGATTTGCCTTCTTCGCGGAGTTGCTTCAGGATAGCCATAAATTCAGCTGCAGCTTTAGGGTCAAGCCCGGAGGTTGGTTCGTCCAGCAGGATATTGTCGGCATCTTTCACCATGGCAATTGCCAGCCC
>UOEP01000140.1_pt1 | contig 12463 bp, 6 predicted proteins | sample 1989931 | NCBI WGS metagenome assembly UOEP01 (sample SAMEA4712198, study PRJEB27164) | hydrothermal vent metagenome | biome: marine basaltic hydrothermal vent biome; feature: marine hydrothermal vent; material: mineral | place: Pacific Ocean | collected 2011-06-14/2011-07-23 | depth 1691 m
CTTTAGGTACTCTTAATTCCAGGCCCCGGCACACTTTAAGTGCCGTTTAGCCACAAATATTTTTCCATCCATTTGTATGTCCATTCTTCAGCTATTGGGGCAACTCCATGCCCTTTCCCATGATTTAACAGTTTGACAGTCCCCTGGTTCTTACCATATAAGCCGTAAACAGGCTTAACTGCTTCAATGTACGGGCGGCTGAATTCCCCATCGGCTGAACCGCCACCGATTAGAAGGAATGGCTTAGGTGCAACCAGGGACAATACTTCGTGGTGCTGATGCCCAAAATCGTGTATTCCTTCCCCTAGATACCAGGGGGCATCCCAGTTTGAAAAGTCTATACCAATACCTCCTTCGTTGCTGACAATGACTTTTACCCTGTCGTCAAATGCACCAAGGTAAAATACCTCTTTTGCACCAAGCGAGTGCCCCATTGCCCCAATCCTGTTGGAGTCAACTATTTCTAAGGAATCCAAAACATCAACTGCCCGTTGAGCGTCAAACAACATTTTAGCCATCCCTTTCGACCCGGGGTGCCTCTTTTGAAATTTAGCTACCTCTTCTAAAGCCGAGGCTGATTTATTTTCGTGCCACCGCAGGAAACATTGCGGGCAAAAAACCACAAAACCCTGCTTGGCCAGGTTATAACCAAATGCTACAATATGCCCCTGCTCAACACCCGAAATATATTTCATTTCCCCATCGCTGGTTGAGTGCATAGCTACAATGCCCGGTAATGGCTCTTTGATATTTTGAGGCCTCAATAAGTACCCTTTTACAGTAATGCCAGGTTCTCCTTCGTATTCAACCAATTGCCGTATCAGCCCTTCCGGGCGGTCTTCGTTTATTACCCTAAGTATAGGGGGCACGGGGTTAGGGGTAAGTGCCCCTAAATAATCAAGCCACCTTTTTTTGATAATTCCGCGTTGTACTTTCCATTTTGCCAGCGTAGTAATTGGGTTGCCTCCCGGGCCGGTCAATAAAGGTGCCAGCTTTTTGATATTATTAACAGGGAAACCACTAACTATTCCTGCAGCGGCCAGCCCTACTCCGGCCTGGGTAATTGCTGCAATAAACTTCCTCCTGTTTATATTTATCATAACTGTAAGAATAATTGCTAACCTGTACTCTTTGTATTTTGACTTCTCATAACGAAAACTTAATTATTCAGGCTAATTACATGGGGAAATTATAAAAAATTAATTAGCTTTCGAAATCTTTTATATACCAAACAGAATAACGATACAAAATATTGCCACCTACGCCCTAAAAGGAAGTGAAAGAGGCGATGTGCTGTATTTTAGAATTGGGGTACTACCTCCGGACTGCTTTTTTATATTGCTTATTTTTTCTGAAAGGCTTTGAAATGACTTTGAGAATTTGCAATCTGATGCTTGATTTTATTTACCACTTTTGCTTTGGAGCCTATGCTTATGTTTTTGTATGGTACAACAAAAAAATAAACTTTTGGACTCCTTATCTATAAAAAAGAGCCTTCCTCTTCTAAAAATTCGCAAACCCTTGCCAGGATTGCTGTTTACAGAAAACGGCCTTGAAAAATTGAGGGAACTCCGGTAAACTAACAATAATCAGGTCCACTACTACGAGAGAAAGAATTTTGATTTACATTACAATTAATATTACTTTAGCAAAAGTTTATTTATTGTATGAAATGCATATAACTAATAACGAACCTGACAAAAATCTTTGGGAGGATGTACGTAAAGGGAGTGATGCGGCTTTCGAAAAGTTGTACCTTCAATACGTAAGGTTACTCTACAGGTATGGCCTTAAGTTTACTTCACAGGGCCAACTTATCGAAGATTGTATACAGGAACTCTTTAGTGGGATTATTAAATACCATAAAACCCTTAGCCATACAGATAATATAAAGTATTATTTACTAAGATCTTTCAAAAATAAATTAATAAGGATACTCAAAAAGGAGCAGAAATATTCTGTTGATGAGGATAATAATTATTATTTTGAAGTCCAATTCTCCATAGAGCATGAAATTATGCAAACCGAGGAGGAGCGGAATAGGAAAAAGTTACTGGCTAATGCGGTTAAAAAACTTTCTTCAAGGCAAAAAGAGGCAATATACCTTCGTTACACCAACCAGTTGGAATACGAAGAAATTTCATCTATTATGGGTATGGAGGTCGAATCTTGCCGTAATATTATTTACAAAGCCATAAAAACACTCCGCGAGAGGATAAAAGAAACAACCTGACACTTCTCTTCCTAACCTCCTTTCAACCAACAACCTAAGTTCGCAATAAAAAAGAATGTTAATTTTTCTTTATTTTTTTTGATGATATTCCAGGTTTGAATGACTTTATAGGTTTAGAGATGAAAGTTAAGAGATGAATTATCAAAATGAGAAAATATTTTAAATACAGTATCGAGGATTTTGCAACAGATTCTTACTTCATAAAGTGGGTACTGTCGCCTGATATTGAGTCAGCCATGTTTTGGGAAAAGGTCAAAAAAGAATATCCCGGACAACATGAAAACATGGAAGGGGCAATAACTTTAATAAAATCAATCCAGGCGGTTGAACCGGATATTCCACAAGAAAAGATAGAAAAGATCAAAGCTGGGGTGTTTAGTACTTCTTTGAAAAAGAAGCGCAAATTACACTACCGGCTGGGTTGGGCTGCAATTTTTATTGTTTTAATCGGGGTATCCGGGCTTATTTATCAAATGATAAATATTCAAAAAAATAATTCCGCAATTTTTGATGTGCCTGCTAACATAAATGAGGCTCAAATTATTTTTGCAGATGGTTCGAAAAAGTCAATTGATTGCGAAAGCTCCCAAATCATCCAGGAAACCCCCGGGACTATTATCGTAAATTCCGATACACTGACTATTGCCCGGAAGGATACTAAAAAAAATAGTGCCGATTTAATAACAGTGGTAATGCCCTATGGGAAACAAACGTACCTTCAGCTTTCCGACAGCAGTATTATACATATAAACTCAGGAAGTAAAGTAACATACCCGGTTGAATTTGTTGGGGCGGAAAGGGAAGTCTTTTTGAGCGGCGAAGCGTATTTCCAGATAAAAACAAATAAACAAATCCCATTTATTGTACATACTGCTGATATGGATATCCGGGTTACCGGTACCGAATTCAATGTCTCTGCATATTCCGATGATTCATTTACACAAACAGTATTGGTCTCGGGAGTAGTTGCAGTCGACAGGAAAAACTTATTCAAAAGAAATATCGAACTCAAACCGGGTGAAAGTTTATCGCTTAATAAAATATCCGGTGAAGTATTTAAGCAACATGTCAATACCGACCAATATATTTCCTGGATATACGGTTATATAATTTGTGACAAAGAACCGGTTTCCGGGGTTATTAAAAAAATTGAACGTTTTTACAATTGTAAAATAGCATGTAAAGAAAGCATTTCCGGTATTACATTTTCAGGAAAGCTTGACCTCAAAGAAGATGTGGAAAATGTGGTGGATGCACTTTCATTCGCATCTCCAATGGATATAGAAATAAATAAAAAGTAACTAAAAAAAACATTGCCTATGCTAAACTAATTTATGGGAAAGAAAAAACCGGGAGATGCGGTCAAACAACACCCGGTTCTGTAAAGTTAACCGATACTAAAACCAGTTTTAATATTAAAGATTCAAATTTATGAAAAAATTATTGATTTTAGGTTTATTAAGGAACCAAAAAAAATTAATGCGTGTTATGAAAATTACATTCTTACTTGTATTTGGAGCGATGTTGACCTTGAGTGCAAGTACTTATTCACAAGTTACACGCATAACATTAGACACTAAACAAGCAACAGTAAAAGAAGTACTCGAAGCAATTGAAGGGCAGAGTGAATTTATCTTCTTTTACCAGGATCAAATCTTGGACCTCAACAGGGAAGTAAATATCAAAATTAAGGATATGAGCATTGAGGAAATCATGGATTTATTATTAAAAGGTACTTCTAATAATTATATGATCAATGACCGCCAGGTAATTATTGGCAAAAAAGAAGTTTCAATATCTGAAGAAATCGCACCTGTTGCATCCCCCCCCCTTACTGTTGAGGAACTTGCCCAACCCCAGACAAAAAAAGTTTCGGGTAAAGTGACCGACCAGGGTGGCGACCCGTTACCCGGCGTGAATGTTGTGGTAAAAGGGGAAACTAATATAGGTACTATTACCGACTCCGAAGGGAATTATTCAATAGAAGTACCCCTTGATGCGGAAGCCCTTGAATACTCCTTTATCGGGATGGTGCCGCAAACAGTTGTAATTGGCACTTCCAGTGTCATAAATGTTACGCTGGAATCATCTACCGAATCGCTTGACGAGGTAGTTGTTACAGCTTTGGGTATCCAGAGGAAAGTAAAAGCCCTTGGCTTCTCGGCACAGGAATTGGGTGCAGGGGAACTTTCGGCAAACAGGGAAGCAAATTTAAGCAATTTCCTGACAGGTAAAGTTGCCGGGGTACAGGTTTCGAAAACATCATCAGGCACAGGAGGGTCTTCTGTTGTAACAATTCGCGGAAATAGTTCATTAAGCGGAAACAACCAGCCGTTATACGTAGTCGATGGTATTCCTATAATAAACGAAGGGCACGACAAAGGAAGCGGCTCTGCCGGATTATGGGGCGATAATGATTATGGTGACGGTATTGGCGATATAAATCCCGAGGATGTGGAATCAATGACTGTCCTGAAAGGGCCGAATGCTTCTGCCCTATATGGTTCCAGGGGTGCAAATGGTGTAATCCTTATTACCACAAAATCAGGCCGGAAAAGGAAAGGAATCGGAGTAGAAATTAATTCTAATATTTCCATTGAAACACTCAACCTGTTTCCTGAATACCAAAATAAATATGGCCCGGGGTACGAGGGCACCAACATGTATGGAAAGTGGGTTGAGATTAATGGGAAGCTATATGAAACATTAGCTAGTGGTGCCAGCTGGGGAGTCCCGCTTGACGGCAGAAGGACTGTTGTCGACCCGTATGTTTACCCGGGGGAGGAAAACACAAAAACCCTGGTGCTTTTACCTCAACCGATAGACAATGTGAGGAACTTTTTTGAAACAGCTATTTTAAATACAAATACGGTAGCACTATCAGGGGGAACCGATAAAACTACTGCCAGGCTTTCGTTTGGTAATACATGGAGCAAAGGGATCATGCCTAACCACAGAGTCGAAAGAAAGACAATTACATTAAGGGCAACCTCTCAGCTTACCGATTTCCTAAGTTTCGATGCAAAAGTAAACTATGTACGTACAGACGGGAGGCAAAGGCCTAACCTGGGGTCATCTACTGAAAACCCTGTCAGGACTTTTGCTTCAATGGGAAGATGGGTGCCAATGGACTTTTTAAAAGAATACTATGAGAAAACAGGAGAGCCAGGCAGGTGGCCAGGTATATATTACAACCCTTATTATGTTGTAAACGAACTTAAGAATAAAGACTATAGAGACCGGCTGATCGGGCTTGCTTCCACCACCGTGAAGTTTACCGACTGGTTAAGCCTCCTGGGAAGGGTAGGTATTGACTCTTATTCTGAGGTAAGGGAGAAAACATGGCCTGTTGGCTCGTTGCGTAGGGCAGGCAAATATGGCCGGGTCACTAATAATATGTATATAAACCGGGATTTTAATGCTGATGCGATTTTAACAGCCAATAAAAAGCTTTCAAATAATCTTAGCGGCAATTTATCTCTTGGAGCAAGCCTTTTAACTCAAAGAAGAGAACATCTGGGCTGGGATGCCAGGAATTTTAAAGCCCCTGGTGTTTACCACGTAAGCAATGCGCAGGATATACGCCCCAGTGCTTACCTTTGGCAAAAAGAGATGCAATCGGTATACTTTACCGGGCAACTGAGTTATAAAGACTATTTATTTTTTGATGTAACCGGGCGTAATGACTGGTCTTCAGCACTTGGCAGGAATAATTATTCATTTTTCTACCCATCGGTCAGTACAAGTTTTGTATTCACTGATGCCCTTGAGTTGAATCCAGACATCCTGAGTTTTGGTAAGGTAAGGGTTTCATGGGCGCAGGTTGGTAACGATTCCGACCCATACCTGACAATATCCGGATATAATTCTTATACAACAAGTTACACCGGACAGAGCTACGCTTCTGCAAGTGGGACGATCCCGTTATTTGATTTAAAGAATGAGCTTAGTGAATCATGGGAGATCGGGACAGACCTGAGGTTTTTCAAAAATCGGTTAGGTTTAGATGTAACCTACTACAATGGGAAAACAACCAACCAGATACTGCCTATATCTATTTCAAATGCCAGCGGCTACAGTAATGTTGTTATCAATGCCGGGGAAATCCAGAATAAAGGGCTGGAAATATTCCTGAATGCAACCCCTATTAAAACTAACAGTGGTTTCCGTTGGGATTTATCATTCAACTATGCAAGAAACCATTCAACGGTTGTTGAACTTGCTCCCGGGATTGAATCATATACAATAGCTAAAGCTGCTCAAGGCTCTACAACTATTGAAGCCAGGGTAGGGGAGCCTTATGGCGATATAATCGGTTATAAGTATAAAAGGGCTCCTGATGGGCAAAGAATTGTATCAGGCGATGGCGGTTACGTAAGAGAAAGCAAGCAAAGTGTACTTGGGAATATTACTCCTGATTGGATTGGTGGCTTGAATAATTCATTCTCATATAAAGGGTTCTCGTTTAACTTCCTGCTTGATTTTGTACAGGGTGGTGAAATATATTCCTCGACCAAGTATGAAATGATGAGGAACGGTACCGCAAAATTTACAGAGGAAGGCCGCAGGCCACATGATATGGACGAACAGGGTAACCAATTACCTTATGTAGGAGTATTGGACGGTGTTGTCGAGATTACCGATGCCGATGGTAATGTTACCGGATATGAGAAAAATACCAAAGCTGTGTCTGGTATGATCTATTGGGCAACCAGGGGATGGAGCCGTATTACTGAAGAATGCGTTTTAGACGGGAGTTACATCATGTTGCGCGAAGTTATGATGAGTTATAACCTGAATCCTTCCCTCCTGAAAAAGACCCCTATTAAAGGGCTGACACTTACTCTTGTAGGCAGGAATTTATGGTACATCGAAGAACACATGCAGGGATTGGGTATTTCGCCTGAGTCAGCACCTAATACCGATGCTGCATTCTCAGGGATAGAAGTCTTGTCGATGCCTACAACTCGTACTTTCGGACTGAATGTTAAACTTACCTTCTAATTCATCTTTTGAATATAAAATTGAGAAATATGAAAGCAAACATAAGAATACAAATTATAGCAGTATTGACATTAATGTTGACAGTCAATGCATGCACTGACGATTACCCGATGCTAAACACTCCTAATAACCTTGTCACAGAGGACCTGGTTGATGTAAACTTACTTTTAACACGAGTCCAGGCTTATTCAATAGTATTAGAAGCACCTGATGGCAGGGGGAATGTCGGTAATTATTGTGGAATGTATGTATCTGAGGCTGGCCGCCCCTTTAATGAAGGGGAAAATGCAGGGCTTTGGAATAATACTTATAGTAATTATGCCAGGAACTTATCAAAAATCATACAAATATGCCAAAAAAGAGAAAATGCCTCTGACCTGGTAAATAAAATTGCTATTGCAAGGATAATGAAAGCCTGGGTTTTTGCAAGGTGCACCGATACTTATGGTGATATTCCTTATAGTGAGTCATGCCTGCCACAGGAAGATGCTATTTATAACCCCAAATATGATACTCAGAAAAGCATATACGAAGACCTGTTTAAAGAATTGAAAGAAGCGGCAGCCCAACTGGATATAACTAAAGAAAGTTATGGTTCCGCAGACCTGGTTTATAAAGGCGATGTAACAAAGTGGAAAAAACTTGCAAATTCCCTCAGGTTACGTTTGGCTTTGCGTGTACGTTATGTTGATGCAGCTATGGCTTCGTCTAATATAAGTGATTTGAACGAGTCAAATTTAATCACCAGCCGCGATGACGATGCATATATTTTCACGGCAACTGATTATACTGAAAATCAGAGCAGGGCATATAATTGGCTTTTACAGATCTCCTCGACAAGCAAAAAGGATTACATTGGTAAAACCATGTTGGATATTTTAATTGGAAACGGCGATGCACATAATCCTGCTGACCCGCGTATTAAAGTATATGCAGATACAGCCCAGGCTTCATGGCCGGGTACCCCAGGGTACGAGGATATACCATTCTTCGGTTACAGAGGCCGCCCTCTTTTAGGATTAGTGCCAGTAGAGGAAAAATATCCTTATGGTGCAGAAAGTTGTTCCAGAAAGCCAGACCTTCTTTATGTACCTAAGCTTGAAATGCCATTGTTTAGGTGTACCGAAACTTATTTTGCCCTTGCCGAGGCTGCATTATTCGGGTTAAAAGGTTCTGCAGCAGATGCACAAACCTATTATAAAAAAGGGCTTGAAGCAGCTATGAGTTGGGCGAAAGAGTTCTACGAAAATTGTGTGCCTCAATTACCAAACGTATTAGGGATGTTCCACCCCAAATGGAATGCTGACGACATTAGCCAATACCTGGAATATAAAAAGCTAACACAAGATGAAATCGATACATTCCTTGCATCTCCGGCTGCAACATTAACGGGTTCTGATGAAGAGAAATTAGAACAAATAATTAATCAAAAACTTATTGTACTCTTCCCCAATGAAGACGAAGGATGGGCTGAATATAGAAGGACAGGATACCCAAGGATACTTGTAGGGCATGACCAAGACCCACTTAAAGGGGTTATTCCGAGAAGATTCATGTACCCAACAAGTGAACAAACCATAAATAGTGCTAGTTATAAGGAAGCCGTAGATAGAATGGGCGGGACAGATAAGATGCTTAATAAGATATGGTGGGACACCAATCCTCTGTCACCACATAAACACCCGGGAGAGGTAGAGTGGAGAGAACGTCCGTGGATATAAAATCAACTTTAGTTTAGTTATTCTTTATCGGTTAATATAAAAATAAGTTTCCTGCCTTATCTTTTAGGCAGGAAACTTTACCGAATTCTTGGAACTTAGTATATCAATGATGGAGATGTATAAACGACCTCATTAAGGAATTTAAATTAGCCTGAATAATTCACAAATTGTTCTATTGCGAAGCCAAACTACTGTGATTAAAGGCAATGCTCACTTTCCGATTCTCGAAATAGCTTAGGCTATTCCTGTGAGTCGAAAACCTGCGCTTACCTGTACTCTTTGTATTTTGACTTCTCATGACTAAAATTCATGAATTATTCAGGTTAGTTAAAAAATTACCCCCCTTTTATAGATTTTAGTTTAGTTTAATATAGCTCATAGGGGAGGCCTCCTATGAGCTATTATTTGCAACACATTTGTATTTTATGGAAAACAGGAGACTATTTGCAACAACCCCAACCCCAGGCAAGGCGGGCATAATTATGCCCCCCCTTATTATTATAATGATAATTGCTATTGCTATTGCGGCTGCCCCCCCCAGCAAAGCATCCATCCAGCCGGGCAAGCAAAAGGGGGGTGTCACAATCACTACCTACTTACTCCGCGACCGGGCGGTTATATTGGACAGCCTGGTAATGAAGAAGCTCATGTACTTCTCATTTAAAACTTCACACCCGCTCTCAGCAGTCAAAGGGGGGGCCGCAGCAGGCACCCTGAGCCACGGCGGGGAAGTAATAGCCCGCGACACAGCTTATTTCTTTGACGAAGCAGCGGGGAACCTTGGCTTCAGCCTCCCTTTCGACACCCCCGGGGGCATATACCATTTGGATATAAAAATATTAGATAAAAAAGGGGTATTGCTGGATAGTTTCTCAAACGACTATAACCGCAAGGGCCTTAAGCCCTATTTCAAGCGGACAATCAACTTCTGGGACTTCACAACCCCTTACGCCCACCTCGACTGCTCAGGGTACGGGGACGTAACTTACCATTTCAAAAGCAAAAAAGGGTTAACCGGCATACATAGCCTGGGCATCTCGGCACGTGCTACCACAGGCAGCAGCCTGCCCGGCTTTATAGAGTTGCGGCTGAATGGCGCCAGCCTGGGGGAGTTCAAGCTCCCGGGGGGGGATGACCCGGATACCATTGCCGACTGGCAGGTAAAAGCCGTAGGCATTTTATCGGGCTTAGCTATCCAAAAAGGTGAAAACCGGCTAAGCTTTACCCTTAAGCCCAACAAGGGGCATGGGGAAGGGCTGCGTATCTATTCGACAAAGAACAGCGCAGACCCTAAATTTGGCGCGGCCGTCCCGATAACGCTTAGCGTAAGTAGCGGGGCGCCCCTTAAGCAAACAGTTTTTACCATACCTGTATGGGGCGTAGAAGGGGAGCATATCTCCAGCAACCTGACAACCCCGGCACAGGAAGAGTTCGTACAGGAAATGCCGGGGAAAGGGGGGCAGCCCCTCCCATTGAACAGCCAGGATATAAAAAAAGGGTATGTGGTTTTCAGCAGGGACTTCCAGCGCTATACTTACCCGTGGACGGTGCCGGCGGAAAAAGAACGGGCAGATTCATTAAATGTGGTTATGGCCCAGGGCGATTTCGAGCCGCTTACCTTTTCCATCTACCCAATCAGGTATTTGGGCGACACCAGGGTTACTGTAAGCAGCCTTACAGGGCCCGGCGGCAAAGTAATCCCACCGGGTGATATCCAGGTATATGTAGTAAAAACAATGAAGAAACGTTCAGGCACCGGCAAATATAAACTTACCCCGCGCCTGCTCGGCCGTGTAAACAACGCCGATATCCCCATTTCCTATACCACCCGCTTTTGGCTTACCATACATGCCGGCAGCGCAACCGTGCCAGGCAAATATTCAGGGTTAATCCAAATCGGTCCGGAAAAAGAGGGTGCTTCAACTATCCCGCTTACAGTTGAGGTACTGCCCATTAAACTTGAGCCTGTCCCCGGGATCGCATACAGTATGTTGATGAGTTATGAGTTTTTTGAAATGGACAGTAAAAACTGGACAGCCGAGGAAAGGGAAAAAATCTACCAGGACGGGGTTAATGTCTTCAGGGACTACAAAAACCACGGCATGAGTACAGTCGATGTTTCATCCCCGCATTATTTCCAATGGAATAAAGACGGCACCCCGCGCATGGAGCATTTCAAAGCAATGGTAAAGGCCGCAAAAGAAGTTGGCTTCGACAAGCCTATTTACTGGTATTTTGCGCATTATATACAGGCGACCAAAGGCGTACACCCGGGGAATGTCCGTAATTACGACCCAAAAGTACACCTCAAACGTGCTAAGTACCTTGTCGGGCTGGCATTAAAACTTGACAAAGAGCTGGGCGGCCCGCCAGTCCGTTTTATGCCCATCGATGAGCCCCGGATTGCATCACGGCAAAAGATAACAATCGACCTTTTCAAGGAAATTAAAGAAGTGCCAGGCACAATAATTATGTGTACTACCGACATCGGCGGCAAATTGCTGGATATTGAGAATAACAGCCGCAGATACAGGAAGCCGCTCCCCCCGGGGGTAAAAGTAAGGCATTCGGAGAGGGAGGTATGGGAATACAATAATACAGCTATCCAAAGCTTCAACCCGGCCTACAGCCGTTATATCTACGGCTATTATACGTGGAGGCAGGACCTGGACGGGATGAACAGCTGGGGCCCCGGGACGACAGAGAACTCGCGTGGCAACCCTTTTGAAGACCTTGACAGCAAGTACAGCGACTATTTTATTTTCTTCCCGCACGTTGGGGGCCCATTGCCAACACCCAACTGGGAGGCATTGAGGGAAGGCATTGACGACATCAGGTATGTCTACCAGCTCGAGAAACTATGCAAGGAAAAATCTGCAGCACACCCCGAAGAGGTTGCCGCGGCAGAAAAGTTCCTTGACGGGGTACGCGCCTTATGCGATTTTGACGATAAAACCATCATCAACAGTTTTGGGGATTGGACACCCGAAAGGTTCGACTCAATAAGGGGGGGAGTTATTTCATGGATACTAAAACTAAAAAAATTGTAAGTGATGGGGCAAGAAAAAATAAATAAAAAGCCACTAATCAGCATCCGGTGCCTTGCCGCCTTTTTGGCGTGCCTCCCCCTTTTAAAAGGGGGCAGCCAGGCATTAGCACAGGATAAGCCAGGCAAGCCTGACATTGCAAGGTACACGCCAGGCTGGATTAAGGGAGGCTTTGCAGACGCCGGGGCTACGCACGAGCCATGGATGTTCCAGGTACGGCGCAACAACGATGAGTTCAGCCAATGGAAAAAAGGGGGCTATGACTACATGACCTCTGAAGAGTATATTAAATCCCTTGCCGAAGCAGGGGCCACCCTTTACCATATATATTTTTATAAAGGGTATGGGTTCGAGGCAGAAAAAAGCCACATGGAAAAAGCAGCAAAAGCTGCTGCTATCGCCCATAAATACGGGATGAAAGTGGATACATACGTCCAATGGAACTCCATGTTCTACGA
>UOEP01000108.1_pt1 | contig 12297 bp, 9 predicted proteins | sample 1989931 | NCBI WGS metagenome assembly UOEP01 (sample SAMEA4712198, study PRJEB27164) | hydrothermal vent metagenome | biome: marine basaltic hydrothermal vent biome; feature: marine hydrothermal vent; material: mineral | place: Pacific Ocean | collected 2011-06-14/2011-07-23 | depth 1691 m
ATCCATTGTGCTAAAAATATATTATTGTCAAAAGCATCGAGCAACATGGATTCATGGTTACCCGTCAGTGGGGTAATCCCAAACCCCCTGTTTTGCAATTCCATAATATAATCAATAACGGCTTTGCTTTGTGCCCCTCTGTCAATATAGTCTCCAAGCAAAATAAGTTTTTCGTTTTTCTTCAGCCTGATCTTGTGTTCCACTAATTTATGAAATGAGTCAAAACAGCCATGAATATCTCCTATAGCGAAAGTCCTTGTTTTCATTATACTAATGCCGTGTCATGTGTAAAATGATGACACTAAAGTACAACAATATTCATCAAAGTACCCGGTATCCGGTTATGAAATACCCAGCAACCTTTTTACTATGATTGAAAAAGCGTGGTCTTCGTTAGAAGGGGCATTCTCAAAATGGGGTTTCAATTCTTCGGGGGCATTTTCTACCAGATACGAATAGTTGGTAAAATTTAGCAGGTCAATGTCGTTGTAATCATTGCCGATACCCATGGTCTGGCCATGGTGTACCCCAATAATTTCGCACAGGTGTGCAATGCCGTTCCCTTTTGATACGTCTTTGTGGAAGAGCTCCATCCAGATGTAGCCTGTCCCCAATGGTGAGGTTGCCCTTATAGCCCTGACCTCGGGGAAAAGTTTTTCTACTTTTATTTTTAACTTATTAAACAACGATTCATCATTGGGGAAGATAACCAGAAACTGGCTAAGCCCCGATTCGGCATTCTTATCGTTTGGTAACGAAGAGGCATACCCATCGTTGTATTCGAGGTAGCGTTCAAACTCCCCACATACCTTGTTGCCCCTGTGGTGCCAAAAATATGAATTCCCCGGGACCGGCATAAAGGCGTTGAAGTTGATGCCTTCGTCAACCAATAATTGAATAATCCCATTGGATGTTCCCGGGGATATATTCCGGCTGTAAATGTGCTTTTTGCCTTTGCAGTCATAAATCCCGGCTCCCGAGGAAAAGACTATATAATCGAAAGGTACATCGGAAGGTATTACATCCATTACTTTTTTCAGGTTGCGCCCGGTGGCAATTACCCGTATGATATGTTTAGTGCCCAACAACTGCAAAGCTTCAATATTTTCTTCGCTAATCGACCGGTCGCTTTTCAGGAAAGTACCATCCAAATCGGTTGCAATCAGTTTTACCTCACCCATATCTCACTCAAAATTTTTATGAAATTAGCAAACAAAAATTAAAGGGCTACCAAAGCCGGGCAGCCATGGTTGGATTGCCCGGAAAAATAACATTGAGGTTAAGGCTACAGATGAAGAAGGGCTCTATTTAAAGAACCTCTTCAGTTCATCTCCTAATCTTTTGAACGACTTTTGAAGGTCTTCTTTGGTGGATCTTTTTATTTCCGCCATTATTTTATTCCGTGCCTGGCTCAGGTCCAGTTTTACTTTGGTTTTGCCAACAGGCCCTTTAATTGTAACCGAAGCCGGTACGGTTTTGATCCTTTCCTGCCCTGGCAGGATGCCCAGGATATTTTGAATGTCTTCGCCAAAAGCCTCACGTTTAACGATAAAATCCATTTTTATATCCACAAGGTTACTGGTATTCAGGCTTCCGTAAACGGTTGTTTCCTGCCCTGCCACTTTTGTCCTAAACGGTTTCAGTAGCAAGTTCCCTTTGTCGACTGAGAAATTAGCAGAAAAATCATCAACTTTTACGTTGTTCAGCATCTCTTTTTTCAGGATACCTTTGAGCTGCTTAAAAGTTGGCGAATCGATAATTTGCATATTCCGGATACTAAAGAGCCCATTCCCATCAATGGTTGGGGCAATGAGTTCCAACCCGGGGCTTAACTGCCCTTTCATTTTAAAGTTGGAGCTGAATTCTCCCTGGCTATGCCCGGCTACAGGCAATATTTTCCGGATACCGGTTAGTGAACGGTAAGCATAAGGGATATTGAAATCCATGATATTAAATGCAAAATCGAATAATGGCTGGTTTTGCGGGGTGTTTCTATACGACCCGGTCAGTTTTAGTTCTCCATCCAACATCTCCATCTTTAACCCGTTGAGGTTTAACCTGCCGTCTTTTACAGTAATCAGCCCATTGATATTGGTGATGGGCAACCGGTTGAGGACAGCTTTTTTGATCGATGAAGAAAAGTCCATATCCACATTACCGGGAATATCAAAAGCTAATACTTTTGCTTCGGTGGCTTCCCTGCCTTGCGGTTCTTCCGATTCATGGCCTTCTTCATTTGCAGGGGGGGCTTTTTCAACTGCTTTCAGCGACATTAACTCATTCAGGTTTACAAACCGTGATTTCAGTTGAAGGTTGCCTTTTAATACCCCTTCCTCAAAAAGGTAGCCCAGGTAGTTCGATATGCCCCCGGCAAGGTTAAAGTCGCTGGCTCCTATTTGCATGTCAAATTGTGAAAGGTTAATCTCCGTAGGTGAAAAATCAAGTTGCCCGCGGGGGATTTTTAACACCTGCGTCAGTTCCGGGCCCGAATAGCTAAACCCGGTTAGGGAAACGGCCCCATCGGAGGTAATCTTACCGTAATGGCTGCCCTCAATATCCGAATAATTCCCGTTAACCCTGAGGTTTGCATCAATTACCCCGGCAATGTCAATACTGTCCATGGGCAGCGCATCTTTTAGGTGGCTGAAATTTACTTTGCCAACCAATGCGCCTTCAAAATGTATGTCGCTCATTAAGTTGCTCAGAGCCAATGTTAAATCTACCGGGTTGTCTTTTATTTCACTGTGTGCTTCATTAATCTTTACAGTTGTCAAACCGAAGCTGCCCTGTGGTTTTTCAATTTTTATGTCGGCTCTGATATTTTTCACCTCTTCGGGGAGTTGGGCGTACTTTAACCGGCCGCCCCCCACTTTCAAAGCAATAGTTAATGCCGGATAAGTTTCGTCAAAATAGTACCCTTTAAAGAAACCCGTCAGTGATGCTGTACCACTTGTCTGCAGGCCTTTCAGGTACGGTGAATAATCTGGCGGTACCAGGGCCAGGAAATCGTTCAACCCCGATGTTTTAGACGCAAGCCCCAGGTTGAAAAATATGCTGTCGTTGGGCATCTGTATGCTGCCTGAAATTTCCAGAGGCAACTGATTTACCCACAATTCATTTTTAACGAGACTGATACTCAGGGGCTTGAAGTCGATTCTTAAAATTGAATTAACTTTTAGGGTTGTTTTTGAGATGTATGAAACCGAGTCGTAGGTTAACGAAAACTGCTCTACTCCGCCGGTCGAGTTTAACTCTGTAGCAGTGCCATACATATTTCCCGACAGGTTAAGATTTACCCGGTTAAATTCCAGTGCCATATCAATCGGGCGGTCATCGTAAACGATATCGGCATCGTTGATTACCACTTTCCCCAGAGATAATTTGAATGTTTCAGTTTCTTCCGCATTGCCCTTTTCAGGGGCTGCTTCCTGTGGTGCATCAGCTTTCCTGGAAATATCCCAATTGGCTTTGCCATTGTTGTTTACTTTCAATGCAAGGACAGGCCTATCCAGAATAACCTCTTCAATATTAATATCTGCCGGGCTAAATAAAGAAAACAGGCTGATTTGCGACCTTAATGATGATATTTTCAACAGAGTATCGTTTTCAAGTTCACCAATTCCGGCGATGTATACGCCTTTTAATTCGATACTTACTCTTGGGAATGATTTCAGTAACGAAAGGTTGAAATCGGAGAATCCGGCCGTTGCATTAATTTCATTATTTATGGTAGCCTCTGCCATTTTTAATAATGAGCTTTTAAAAATTACCGGAATTGCCAGAATCGCTGCAAACAAAACCGCAATACTTATTAGCAGGGAGATAATTATTTTTTTCATGATGGCCGGTATTGGATTTTAAATTTTTGCATACTCGCCTTTTTTTATTCTTTTAAAACCAGTTTACGCAAAAGCTGCAATGCAGTTTGTGCCGACCGGATAATATTCCTTTCACGGTTGCCGCCGAATACATATTTCTCAGCTACCGTTTTTGCCGGGGTTGCAACAGCTATCCATACTGTCCCTACGGGTTTTTCTTCTGTTCCGCCACCCGGCCCGGCAATACCTGTTGTTGCCACGGCATAATCCGTATCTATGGCTTTTTTTACACCCAAAGCCATCTCTGTGGCTACCTGTTTGCTCACAGCCCCATATTCCTCTAACGTATTGGGGCTTACTTCAAGTATATTTTCTTTCACTTCGTTTGAGTATGCTGTAACCGACCCTTTGTAATAGGACGAACAGCCCGGGGTAGAAGTAATCAGGTGCGAAATATAGCCGCCCGTGCAGCTTTCGGCAATAGCTAACGAAGCATTCTTTTTTACGAGTAGTTTCCCGATAACTCCTGCAAGCCGGTCGTCATCGTAGCCGTATATATTTTCGGGGATCAGCTGTTGCAGCTCTTTTATTTTTTTTTCGACACTTTCACGGAGCATTTTCCCATCATCGCCAATGGCACTTAGCCTTAACCTCACTGCCATTGGGTTTGGGAGGTATGCCAATTTAATGTAGCCGGGAAGGCTATCTTCCCACTCGGACAGTTTCTCGGCCAGCATCGATTCAGGAAGCCCTTGTGTCAATACTGTTTTGTGGTAAATGGCCTTTAACTTCCCGTTTCCCCGCAGCCGGGGTAAAATTTCATTGGTAACCAGGTACTTCATCTCGAAAGGGATACCGGGTACAGAGACAATTATCGTATCGCCTTTTTCAAACCACATCCCCGGGGCTGTCCCTGCATTGTTTGGTAAAATTGTACAGGATTCCGGCAACAAAGCCTGGTCGCGGTTCAATTTATTCATACTGATATTCCTGTTGGCAAACCTTTTTTTTATTTTTTCAAATGTGGGCTCATGGAAAACCAGTTTTGTGCCAAAATATTTACACAGGGTGTTTTTGGTGATGTCGTCTTTAGTGGGGCCTAACCCTCCCGTTATAATCACCAGGTCAACCTTTTCTTCAGCTTTCTTTAATGCTTCTGTAATGTGCAGGTAGTCATCGTGGACAGAAGTAACCTGGTAAACCTCTATCCCCGCACGGTTGAATTGTTCCGCTATCCATGCCGAGTTGGTATCGATTATCTGCCCGATTAAAATTTCATCGCCTATGGTAATAATTTCAGCTTTCATTTTCTTTTTTAATATTTTTTCAGATGAGACAGCCGTTGTAATAATGTTGGGTGCGAGTAATGAAAATATACATAAGCGGGGTGTGGTGTCAGATTGCTTAGGTTATTTACCGATAATTTCTTTAGCGCGGATGCCAATGCCTCAGGTTGGTAATTCACCGCTGCAAAGGTATCTGCCTGGTATTCGTTTTTACGCGACAATATATTCATAAATATCCCTAAAACAAACGAAATAGGGGTGTAGAGTATCCCGAATGCCACCAGCCCGATATGGAAATTTGGCTTTTCTACCCCCAGTGCCCTGCTCAGGTGTACATTGTTGATAAGCAAAGAAAAAATATACAGCACAAACCCGGTTTGAATAAGAGAAATAATTAATCCCTGGTAAACATGCTTTTTTTTGTAATGCCCGATTTCGTGTGCTAAAACAGCTACCAATTCAGGTATCTCCAGGTCGTTGACCAATGTGTCGTAAAGCACAATGCGCTTTTTTGCCCCCAGCCCGGTAAAATAGGCATTGGCTTTGGTCGAACGTTTCGACCCGTTGATAACAAAGATATTGTCCAGCTTAAACCCTACCTTATCGGCAAATGCTTTGATAGCATTGCGCAGTTCGCCCTCCTCCAAAGGCGTCTGTTTGTTGAATAACGGCACTATAAGGTTGGAATAGAACATTGCCATAAAAATGGAAAAAACAGCAACCACTGCCCATGCATAAACCCAGAACATATTTTGCGTTTCCTGGTAAATCCATATTATCAGGGCAAGCAGCCCCCCTCCGATGACAGCACCTAAAACCCAGCCCTTTATTTTATCCAGCACAAATGTTTTGGGCGTAGTTTTATTAAAACCGTATTTCTCCTCAATTACGAATGTGTCGTAAATTGAAAAGGGGGTATTTAAGATGTCGGAAGCCAGCATGAGTACCCCGAAAAAGATAAGTGCCGTTAGGATTGGTTGGTTGGTGTAACTGTATGCCCAATTGTTGACTAAGGCAAAACCATAAAAGGCAAACATCCCTAAAATCAACAGGAAATTGAAGCCACCTGACAATATTCCAAAACGATGGTTTTCGCGCTGGTAAGCCTGCTGTTTTTTGTATTCGCCCTCATCGTAAATCCCTTTTACCTCATCCGGTATTTTGTCGCTCCACCGGGTGGTATTCAGGTAGTCGAGGTAACGTTCAAACAAATATTCGGCAACAATTATCCCAATAATTACATAAAAAAGTATCTCGTGCATAGTGTATGTATTCAATAAAAAAACAAAGATAATGAAGTTGTTTAAAGTTAAAGTGGATTTTAATTCTCCATTCATCAATATCGGCAATTCTATTATAAAACCGATTGTAATCATTATTTTTACTGGACTATTAACCTAACAATAAGATTATGATTACGGTTTTTATAGCTTACCTTGTTATTTTAATATTGATTGTTGCCTATTCTGCCAGGCGTTCAAAAACCAACCGCGATTTTGTATTGGGAGGGAAAAAGATATCAGGTTTTTCGCTGGCATTGTCCGAGCGGGCTACGGGTGAATCGGCGTGGCTGTTGTTAGGGCTTACCGGCCATGCGTATGCCGAAGGGATGGCTGCCATCTGGGTTGCCCTGGGGTGTGTGGCAGGGATCCTTTTTTTATGGGTTTTCCTTGCCCAGCCATTGCAGCGCATTACAGTAAAAACGGATGCACTTACCGTGCCCGGGCTTTTCTCAGGTACTTTTTCGGGGACAAGCAAAAGTATCGGGCTGCTTTCATCGGTTATTGTGGTGTTTTTTTTTATGCTTTACATTGCAGCCCAATTCAGCGGGGCAGGTAAAATATTTAATGATACTTTTAACATAGACCCATTCTGGGGCATGGTGATAGGCTCGGCACTGGTAACTGTTTATACCATGCTTGGCGGGTTTATTACTGTGGTGGCGACCGATGCTTTCCAGGCAATTTTAATGGTGTTTACCTGTATCGCCCTTCCAATCATAGCACTGATGGTTGCGGCTTCGTTAAACATTGACATTGCGCGGTTTATCACACACGCCAGCTATACTATCCCTTTAAATAATAACGAAGTGAGATCGGTAACCGGCTGGTTATTAATTCTCAACGGGCTGAGTTGGGCACTTGGTTATACGGGGCAACCGCAACTTATCATACGGATGATGGCTATGCGTAATCAAAAAGAAACACGCCAGGCACGTTGGTTGGCGGTGACCTGGACATTGCTGGCCTATATAGGTGCTTTTATGATCGGGATAATCGGTTACCAGCTGGTACAGGCAGGAGCACTGGGGAGCTCGGCAGCAAGCATAGCCCAGGATTCAGAAAAAATTATGCCACTGATGGTTATGACATTATTGAACCCTGTCCTTGCAGGGATATTGCTTTCCGGGGCCGTCTCGGCTATGATGTCAACAGCTTCATCGCAATTAATGGTAGTCTCGTCTTCGATGACCGAAGATATTTACACCCAGATGTCTAAAAAAAAGATACAGGAAAAAAGGATGCTCCTACTGAATAAACTATTGACCCTTTTAGTAGGCCTGGTCGCATTCCTGTTGGCAATCACCATGAAAGAGACAGTCTACGAACTTGTATCGTATGCATGGAGTGGGATAGGGGCTTCCTTTGGGCCAGCTATTGTATTGCTTATTTTTTGGAAACGCTTTTCACGTGCCGGGGTTTTTGCAAGCCTGATAACAGGAACCGTTTCGGCGGTGGCCTGGAAAACATTCCTGGCCGTGCCTACAGGTATTTCCGAACGTTTAGCAAGTTATATGCTGGCATTTGTTATGGCGGTGGTTTTTAGTTTGATTTTCCCTGAAAAGGTTGAAAAAAAATGAGGAACCCTAAAAATTATTGTTTATAAAATCAATTTTTAGAGTCCCCCGGATGAGATACGGTGGTTTAAAACCCGGTTATTTTTTCACCGAAAATTTATAGATAGTTGTTGAATGTAATGTTTCGCCCGGTTTTAACAGTGTTGACGGGAATTCAGGTTTATTTGGGGAATCAGGGAAATGCTGTGTCTCTAAACAGAAGCCGGTTCGTTTGGTATAAGGCTTGCCTTTTTTACCAATTTCTGTACCATCTAAATAATTCCCGGTATAAAGTTGTATGCCGGGTTCGGTTGTGAAAACTTCCATATACCTTCCACTTGACGGTTCATACGCACTTGCTGCAAACGCCAGTTCCCCTTCGGGCTTATTTATTACGTAATTAAAGTCGTAGCCGGCGCCGTAAATCAGTTGCTGGTTGTCGGAGTCAATCCTTTCGCCGATAGCATGGGGGGAGGTAAAGTCCAGTGCCGACCCCTGGATGCCCACGACCTCGCCGGTGGGGATCATGCTGCTGTCAACGGGTGTCGATTCCCCGGCATTAATTACCAATATGTGGTTGAGGATATCGCCGTTCCCTTCCCCTTTCAGGTTAAAATAGCTATGGTTGGTGAGGTTGAAATAGCAAGGCTTGTCGGTGGTTGCTTCATATTCTATCTTCAGTTCGTTATCATCGGTCAATGAGAAGGTTACCTTTATTTTTTTGTTCCCCGGGAAGCCAAACTCGCCATCCGGGCTTTCCAGTGCCATAGCTACTGAATTCCCGGTTTGAGTTGCGTCCCACACCTTCCTGTAAAAACTGTCGGGGCCTGAATGCAGGCAGGCTTTGCCATTGTTGACAGGCAATTGGTAACTAATCCCGTCAATTATGAACAGTGAATTGGAAATCCTGTTTGCAAAGGGGCCTACAGTAGCTCCGTGGCTGGCTCCGTATTTCATGTATTCACCGATTGATTTGAACCCAAGTACTACGTCTGCTAACTCCCCTTTTTTATCGGGCACATAAACCGATACAACCTTTGCACCGTAATTGGTCAGGGTTACGACCATCCCGTTCTTATTTTTCAAAGTATATAAAGACGTTTTTTTTCCATCAATCAGTTTCTCGAAATCAGCTTTTGTGTAAGGTTTTTTAAGTTCTTTTTTTTTAGAAGTGGAGCATGAAACAAACAAAATCAGGCTAAGCAAAATCAGGCATAGGTTTTTCATAATAAATAGTTTATGTATTTGAAGTTGTAAAAATACAAAAAAAAAAGAAAGCCCGGAAGGGAAGTTTGCCCCCTCATCCGGGCCTGTTTACTAAAACCTGCTTGCTATATGTGGTAACACCTTAATATCCCGCCTTGTTTGCCTTATGAGATAGGAATTGCAAGGGGCCCTTTTTCAATAGCTTCTTCTCTTTTTGGCAAAGTTATTACCAGTATCCCGTTCTTAAATTTTGCTGATATTTTTTCTGCATTGACTGATTCCGGCACTATAAACTGGTTTTCGAAGCTGGATACCCCAAATTCACGATGGTAGTAATTATGTGTGTGTTCAGCTTCTTCTTCATGCTTGGCTTTTACTGTTAGTATATTCTTTTGATACTTCAGTTCTACCTCTTTTTTGTCGTAACCTGGTAACGAAATTTCAATGCGGAAGTCCTTCTCTGTTTCAAGCACATTTGTTGCCGGGGTATTCCTGCAATGTGCTTCCTGGGAACCGCCTTCTAATAAACTGTTAAATACCCCGTCAAATAATGACCTGTTACCATTATACCGTGGGTGTTGGAATTTTACAATATTCATGACTATCTCCTCCATTATTTAATTAAACTTTTATTTTTAAATCAATATACAACCGGATTATTGCAAACTGTATTCCACCTGGTTTTTTTAGCCAATATATCAAACTGGTAGTTGCTTTTATGCCATAATGTCCTACGCAAATAAGCAAAGTATGACTATATGGCATTTTATTCAATTATCTATATCTTTAAATTGGTGGATTTTTGTTCTGATTAAGCTATTCAATGTGGTATTTACATTCTTGTCCGGCACTTTGATGCTTTTTTTTGAATGCGTTCTTATTTTTGATTTGACTTTAGTTACTTTTGCAGCAAACTTCTGAGAAATGAGGATCGACATACTTACCATCCTCCCCGAACTGCTGGAAAGCCCTTTTAAGTATTCAATTATTAAAAGGGCAGCTGAAAAGGGGTTGGCTGAAATAGTTATTCATAACATCCGTGATTTTTCAACGGATAAACATAAAAAGGTTGACGACTATTCATTTAGCAAAGGTGCCGGGATGGTCATGGCTATCCAGCCCATTGAAGCAGCAATTAACCATTTGAAAAGCCAGCGTAGATATGATGAAATAATCTACACCACCCCCGATGGGGTGCAGTTTAACCAACAGGAGGCAAACGGCTTGTCGCTGAAAAAGAACCTTATTATTTTATGCGGGCACTACAAAGGGGTCGACCAGCGGGTAAGGGACCATTTTATTACTAAAGAATATTCTATTGGCGATTATGTGCTTACAGGAGGGGAACTGGCAGCAGCAGTGATTGCCGATAGTGTTGTACGCCTGATCCCCGGTGTGCTTTCCGATGAAACATCTGCCCTTACCGATTCTTTCCAGGACCATCTGCTCAGCCCCCCTGTTTATACCCGGCCTGCTGATTATAAAGGATGGAAAGTGCCGGATATCTTGTTAAGCGGCGATGAAAAAAAAATTGATGAGTGGAAGCACCTTCAATCGGTTGAACGGACAAAAAAATTTCGGCCTGATTTATATAAAAAATTTTCGGGAGGAGAATAACTGAATAGCTACATAAGTTTGACCAGTTATGTTATATTTTTAGTGTAAGCATCTTTCTCTTATTCATCTCAATAGTCGTTGATTTCTTACCACCTTTAGCCTCAATGGTTATAGTATAAGGAGATAGTAATTCCTCCTGATGGTTGTTTTTGTCTACCACTTCAACCTCATCCCCACCAACGGTCCACTCAACAGGGCGGATAATACTCTGAGTCAAAGGAGTAGAATATTTGCCATCAGCATCGGCAACAGCAGTTTGTGTAACTTTGCCGTTTTTATCTTTGATCGTAATTTTAGCCCCATGATTGGTTACCATATCCAACGTCCACGCAATCCTGTAATCACTTAGCGATTGAGTATCGTTCCAATACACATCATTGTATGAAGCACCGTCAATAAATTTGCAATCAAGAAATACATGGTTGAATACCGAACTGTGTGCATCAAAAACAAAGGTATGGTAATTTGGGTTGTTTCCTGTTTTGATGACCTTACAATTGATGAACTGATGGTTACTTCCTTGCCCGTAATCATCGCCAAAACGGACATTGCAATTATTCGAGATCAAAGAACAGTTTTTATAATACAGGGGGAGGTGTTTTGAACGGTCATTAAATGCCCCCTGGGTATCAACACAAGCCGCTTTCCTTGTAATTGTGTCATCTACTTCAATTTTAATTATACCATTACAATAAAAAAGGCCCCGGATAGAATAATCGGAGTAAAACTCTGTACCTCTCATTTCGGCGCCTCCACGGCTGTGTCCGATAACCAGGTTGTCAGAATAAATTAAGTTTTCCCGCTTTTGCCCCCCTTTACCATAATTAGTCATTCGTAGCCCTGCAATAACATCCTGCTCTCCCCAGGTTTCAATTAGCCTTCTTCCTTTCATGGGCTTTTCGATCATTGTACTGATACCTTCCATATAAATAAAGTTATTGCTTACATTCAAATCGGATGTTGCCCATAATATACCACAGGCGTAATAACCGGTAAGGAAGATTTTGTTGTTGTACACCTGCCCTTTAAATTTATATGGGGAAATGGCAAATGAATTTACCGCCCAACTATCAACGTAGATTTCATTATTGTATATCTTTTGAGCGATATGTAATGCATTATGGCGTGTACGTTTAATCAGATTATGGTGGATTTGTATTTTATTGCCATCATTATTTAAGTCATAACCTGAGGTATGAACCCCTGGCCCGCTGCGAAACCCGATAGACCTTACAGTCCCTCCCCCATGCCTGTTAAACAGCTGCGTCCCTTTGTCAGTAATCACATTGTGGTGTATGTTGTATTCCCCATTAGCCGATTCGAAACGCATGCCCCAGGTTTGGGGGAAATGGTACTCCAGAGTCACACCTGCAATCTCAACGCCACTAAAATTGGTAATTTCGATATTGCTAAATCCCCTGCTACTATTCTTTTCTAATTTAGCTTTCCGTTCCGGTTCAGGCCTCAGCATATCTTTTGCTGCCGTATAGTCCTGATTGTTTTTTGCTGCTCCCTGTTTTATAATACCGTTCAG